>Ga0209512_1000057_pt1 | contig 291642 bp, 270 predicted proteins | sample frozenSSSSmetaG_FD_184142 | JGI IMG/M metagenome (GOLD analysis project Ga0209512, IMG submission 184142) | Glacier valley bacterial and archeal communities from Borup Fiord, Nunavut, Canada, to study Microbial Dark Matter (Phase II) -... | ecosystem: Environmental > Aquatic > Freshwater > Ice... | reverse complement strand
TGAATGGTTAAGGGATGTACTCACCAGAATTCCTGACCATCATGCGAATAAAATAGAGTTACTGCTACCGCAGAATTGGGTCAATAGTGGCCAAAATGCCGATTCAGGTAGTTAGCCGTTGGCTTACGTTTGATCTGACTCATTGCTTTTGCTTTTCCAGCCATCAGCGTTCTGTTTAGGTGAAGAATATTCATCTAATAAACCAAAACCATATTTAAGAGGGGGTCAGCATGCTCCGGTACATGACCGATTCCACTTAATTAAGAGGGGTCAACATGCCCCGGTACGCACCGTTTCTTAATACAAGGGGGGTCAGTATCCGCCGGAATGTCAGGGTTTGTTTAAAAAAAACCCTTTTCAAATCCTTTGCTTTTAATCCAATATGGTGGGGTCAGTATGCTCCGGAATATCCACCTTATTGCCAATGCTTAACTTTTTAGTGGGATATACGGCCATAAGCCCCATGAGACGCATTAACCTTCGTATTCGCTTTACATTGACCTTATGGCCTTCACTCATGCATAAATAAGCACAGATAGTCAGAACGCCGCTATGAGGATGTTCAAGAAAGTATTTGTCGATCAGTTTCATCAGATCCAGGTTCAGTTCACTTTCCTCTTCAGGTGAATAGTAGAAGCCTGAACGGTGAATACCAAGCATCATGCATTGTTCAGTAATATTAAACTCCGAGTCTTTTACCACCATTTGCCTGCGCTCAATGATACCGCACTTCATAACAACTTTTTTTTTAACCACTCATTTTGCATCTGAAGCTTACCGATCTGCTCAAATAAACGGGCTTCATTTGCCTCAGCATCTTTGTTGATTGATGGTTTCTCGGAAAACAACATCGAGCTGTTATCAACAAATTGCTTCTTCCAAAGGGAAATCTGTGTAGGATGAAGATCATACTGAACCGCGAGTTCTGCAAGTGTCTTCTGCTCTTTTAATGCCTCTATGGATACTTTCGCTTTGAATTCATTAATGCTCTTTTAGTAGGGATATTTTCTTTAAATCGCTGTAGTTATAAACTTTTGATTCGCCACCTAAAATTCTTTGAGGAGAACTTTGAAATGTTTTACTAGCCAAACTTTTAGTGACATCTATATTAGGATATTGAATACTGCTTAAATCTAACAGGGTATAAAATAAATCTTGAGAACCAATAGGCTTATCTTTATTAGCATTAAAATTTTTAATTTTATCCGTAAATGAAGTTCTATATGCTTGGGAAGACCAAATAAAATACGGAATGCTTGCAACATATTCAGACGGAACAGAATTTATATGTTGGGATAATTTACGTTCATCATCAAACAAATCCTCACCATGATCTGAAATATAGGTAACTGTACTTACTGAATTTGTCTCTTTTATTAAATCAATTATTTTAGAAATTACCGCATCCGTATACAATATGGTGTTATCATAGCTATTAATAATGATTTCTTTTTTAGAATAATCTGTTGGGTTAATTACATCTGTTTTGGACGAAGGTTTAAATTTATCATAAGCATCTGGATACCTTGCAGCATAATTATAATGACTTCCTAAGGTGTGTAAAATGATGAAAACCTTTTTTTCGTTCTTATTTAAGATTTTTTGTAGATATGGAACCAGTTCCATATCTAAATTTACGTTTTTACTAAATGTGTAATTAGAAGGAAGATAAAACTGCTCATCAGATTCTCTAGCAAACATTCCGATTTTTTCAAAATCATTTTGGTTACTTAACCAATAGGTTTTAAAGCCCGCTTCTTTATACGCTGAAATGACACTCTTTTCTGAGTACACTCGCTTATAATCATCAGCAGTAGCTCTGGTTATTATCAAGGGTACTGCTATTGCTGTGATGTAACCACCCGAAACTGTATTAGAGAATTTAATAATTTCGTTTTGTTTTTTTGTTAATTCAGGTGAGTTTTTTCTATCATATCCAAACAGTTGCCAGTTTTTAGCCCTTGCACTTTCACCTATAACCAATACATAGATTTGCCTTTCTTTAAGAGCAACATTTTGATTCGCATTAAATTTGAAGTCTTTGACTTGTTTTTCGTGTTGATTGATAAGTTGAAGTTGTTCATGAAATAAATTGAAATTATAAATTAAAGATCCAGGAAGAGTCACAGTTAGATTTTTCTTAATCTGATTTTTATAACTCAGGTTTTTTAATGATAAAAGCCCGAGAAGGGCAAACCCTATTACAGAACCTAATGATATTTTTAATGAATTATTGAAAGATATTTTAGAGGGTAATTTTTTGCTCAGGTAAATGAAAGCGCCATAATAACTTAATAAAAGAAAAATAAAATACAAAATATAACCACGAGCAAACTCTAATGCTTCGCCTGAATTGGTATTATAAACTACCACCATAATATCAAAATTTAGTGTCAGCGTGTAGAGTATTACACAAAATAGAGATATCGGTACAAAAATGATAATAGGTAATAAAAGCCAAGTGTAAAGTTTGATGTTATTACGAAATAACACAGTAGGAGCAAGAATATAAAAGGTTGTGATTAAGAAAACTAAAAGAATCTGAAAATATTCGCCCGTTATAAATGAACTTATCACCTCGGCAATACTTAACAAAAACACAATACTTAAAACCAACGAAACATTAATCAATAATCTTGATTTAGCTTCACTTTTTTTAGAGTCTAAATAGAGAGAATCTGGAGCGCTCATAAGATTTTTAACACACGATAAGTAATATAAAAAGTTCTATAATTTTATTAATTATTTAACCTACAGACATTTAAGATCAATAGCGTCCTAAACGCTAAAAAGAGAAAGCTTTAACACAAAGTTACCTTTGTGGTGCAAAAACAATTCCCGTTTCTCGATGGTAAACATAACATTATTTTCACAAATTATATCAAAGTTAGACCGGTCTAAGTTCAATAAACTGACTTTGAGTCAAGGAGGAGACAAGCACAATGTGACGTTCGGCCGTTCACATCTTTCTCCTGGTATCTTGATGAGGTAGCTTTGCTGCATCTGGTAGGGTAGTTTATTACATACATACAAGAATGGTTTGATTCAGAATATTATTGATCTGTCAAAGACCGATGTTTAAAAATCCTTTCTGATTCTATTTGGAGAGGTTTTTTTAGTGAAATTACCGTGCTTAAATCGTGCTCAAACTACCATTTTATACCCCTTTTTAAATATTTTGCTCATAAAAAAACCCCCTCTAAAGCTAATTAAAGGGGGTTAGTTATAATGCGGAGAGTGGGGGATTCGAACCCGCGGACCCTTTAACAAGTCAACAGTTTTCAAGACTGCCGCAATCGACCACTCTGCCAACTCTCCGCCGCAAAAGTACAAATAGAAGTTTATTATGCAAACAATGAAGGGAATATTTTCGCTTAGAATTGATAAACGCTTAAAACAGAGCAAGAAAAAGTTATTTCCTGGTTAGCCTATTTTCTATAGCTTCTGTTTTTTTGAACAAATTGAAGTTCGTCTTAATAATTTTTACACTTCTTTTGGATAAGTCAACGCTCGCATTTAGCTCAAAGCCTACCAAAAGGATCAAAGAATTCAGGTAAAGCCAGATCATAATAACGATTAATGTCCCGATCGATCCATAGATCTTGTTGTAGGAACTGAAATTATTAATGTAGAAGGAGAATCCCCAGATGGTAAGGAAGGCAAGGATAGTAGCGAGCCATGATCCAGCGCTGAAAAAACGCCACTTTTTAGCGTGTGCAGGACCATAACGGTATAAGATAGAAATGGTCACAAAGTAAAGGGTGCCGAGTAGTGCCCATCTGCTAAGCTGGATGGCAAAGGTAGCTAGGCCATCCCTGATATTTAATTCTGAATTCAAATAATTTAAGGCAAATTCTCCAATTGCCATTGCAATAATACAGGCTATCACAGAGAAGGCAATAATTATAGTGAGTACGATGGCGATAAATCGCTGCTTAAACCAAGTACGCGTTTCAATGATAAGAGAGGATTTGTTGAAAGCCATCATCAGGTTGTGTACGCCATTCGTAGAAAAGAAAAGTGCCAAAATAAAACCAAAGGAAAGTAAACCTCCATTCTGTTTTAATACGATCTCCTCGAGAGTTGATTTAAAGGCTCCATAAGCATCCTGAGGTAAGATCAGAATGATTAGCTCCATCAGCTTGTTCTGGAAGTTTAAACCACCCCATTTTGGAATAAAAGGAATCAACGTAAAAAGGAAGATAATACCGGGGAAAATAGCGAGCATAAAGTTGTAGGCCAATGAAGATGCTTTATTAACCAAAGAATCTTTACCGATCTCCGTGAAAAAGAAAGTGGCTACCGTGTAAAGTGGGAGCGGACTAAATCCAGGAAGCACACATACCTTCGTCCAGTCAATAAACAAAGAATAGATTCTGATCCTCAAGAGTTGTCTGTGTACCCAGTTCATATTTTCTTATTTAAACCACTTTTGAACCTTTTCCATAAAGTTCGCTGGTGGCAGACAAGGCTTGTTTTTCGCCATGTCAACAAATACTAATGTTGTTGCACCAACATTAATTAGCTCTTCGGCATCATTAAAAAGTTCGTACTTGAAATGTATCCTGATACCAGGCAATTGATCAATAGTTGTCTTTATGGTAATCTCTTGATCGTAAAAGGCTGGTTTGATAAATTTACAGCTCAGATCAAGTACAGGCAACATGATGCCTGTAGCTTCCATTGCTGCATAGTCCATACCTAAACTTCTAAGCATCTCCACACGTCCAACTTCATAATACTGGGCATAATTGCCGTAGTACATGTAGCCCATCTGGTCAGTCTCTCCATATCTAACCCTTATTTTCGTGGTGTGTGAGTACATGCTATTTAAAGATGTTCCTTTTGTTTAACGCATCTCTATATCTCTTCGCATTGCGTTCATGCTCCTGAACGGTTACGGCAAAATTGTGGTATCCAGAAAAGTCTTCCTTGGCGCACATGTAGATATACTTGTTATCGTTCTTATTGAGAACGGCATCAATCGCATTGATACTGGGCATCATAATCGGCCCAGGAGGCAAACCGGCAAACTTATAAGTATTGTATTTCGATTGCACCTGCAATAAGGCGTTGGTTACTCTTTTTACAGTAAAATCGCCATTAGCATAGATCACTGTCGGGTCTGCTTGAAGTAAGATGCCTTTATTAAGTCTGTTAAGATAAAGGCCTGCAATGATTGGCATTTCTTTATCGTAAATTGCTTCTGCATCTACAATGGAAGCTAAAACGGAGACCTCAATAGGTGAAAGGTTTAAAGACGCTGCTTTAGCTTTGCGCTCAGAATTCCAGAACTTATTGTATTCTGTATGCATCTTATCAAGAAACTCTGAAGCCGAGGTATTCCAGTACATTTCATAGGTATTAGGAATAAACATCACGTAGCTGTTTTCCTGATTGAAGCCATATTTCTCCAACAAAGTGGTAGAATCCAACACGCTCAGAAATTTTAACGAGTCAGCTTCGAGATTACGCGACAAATAGCCGGCAAAGTTTTCCTTCTTCCTAATGTTCTGGAACTTCAATTTAACGGGATCCTGATTACCTGCTTTTAGCATATTGATCAAGGTCCTGTTGTTCATTCCTTTCTCAATTCGATACCGGCCGGGTTTCAAAGATTTTCCTAATTCCATCTTGGCTGCTGCCTGACTAAAAGTACCAACGTCGTTCAAAATATCTTTATAGTTCAACTCCTTGAAAAGATCATCCTTTGAAAACCCTGTTCTCACAAATAAGAATTTCTCCTTGCCGGTCGTATTGGGCGCGAAATACACATTGTAAAACGTTAATCCGTAATATCCGCCAACAACAAGGATTGCCAACAATAAAGCAATGATGATTTTTCCTTTTGGAGTCCCGCTTTTCTTTTGCTCTTCTGACATAAAATATGCTCGTCTATTATTTTTTATTTGATAAGGTGATGTTTACGAGTGTTCCAATTTTGACTTTGGTGATTGAATCAGTCGCAAAAGGCTCTTGTTTAACTATAATAGCTTCTGTTGTGTCTGTAATTACACCCTCGTACATGACCATTCCGAGATTTAGCATGGCGCCGTTCCTTAGGGTGAATATCGCCTCGTCTTTAGTTAAACCAATTAGCATCGGAATATCGACCTCCTCATTTCCTTTACCATTGCCTAACAGGAAGTCTATTCTTGATCCTTTCGGAATCACCTCGCCGACTTTTAAGAGTTGTCCGCCGAAGCTTACTTCCAATACTACGTCTCTGCTCACGTCTGCCTTATAAGTGGTATCACCCAGTTTTAATCCATAGCTATCTATAATTGCTCTTGCCTGGCTAAACGGCTTAAATTCTACGTCGGGGAATTTGACATTCGGAGCAGTATTCATACTTACCGTTAGATAAATCGTTCTATTGTCTTTAACGAAAGTATTAGAATTTGGATCCTGGTCTATCACTGTACCCGGTGGTGTATCCATAATATAAACAGAGTCAACCTCGTAGCGCAGTCCTAGTTCTTCCAATTTACCTACTGCCTGAGAAAACGACAGACCCTTCAACGCAGGTACATTTAAGCCTTGCCCATGTTTGGTATAGTACCTCAAACTAAAAAATGCGACAAATATGATTACAGTAACGGTAATGATTGCTGCTATTAAATTTGATCGGAAAGATTTAGTTTTAAGATAGGATATGAATTTAGCCATGCTGTTTTCTATTCTGAAGGTATAAAATTCAAATTTAGGCTAAAAAATATTTTTAATAGAATTAAAATAACATCTCCACAACTAATTTATATTTGCAGATATGAGAAAAACGATAGCATTGCTAACCGGAGGTACTACCGGCGAGTGGGTAGTATCTGTAAAGAGTGCTGCTACTATTGCGCAAAATCTAGATGTAGATAAGTTTGATGTTTATAAGATCATGATCACGCAACTAGGCTGGTTTTATGAGCCCTCAGATTCCGTAAAGATTGAGATAGACCGCAATGATTTTTCTCTTAAATTAAATGGTAAGAAGATTAAGTTCGATGGGGTTTTTATCGCCATCCATGGTTCTCCTGGTGAAGATGGAAAGCTGCAAGGTTATCTCGACATGCTTGGCTTACCCTACACAACCTGTGATGCCTTAACTTCTGCTATCACTATGAACAAAAGTTACACTAAGGCTATTGTTGAAGACATTGATCAGCTTTATATCTCAAGGTCGGTGCAGATTTTTAAAAACACAGCTTATGATATTGAGCGTATTAAGAGAGATTTGAAATTGCCATATTTTGTTAAACCTAACAACGGTGGAAGTAGTATCGGCATGAGTAAAGTTAATCATGCAGAGGACCTGGAGCTTGCGCTTAACAGGGCTTTTGCCGAAGATTCTCAAGTTTTAATTGAGGAGTTTATTGCTGGGAGGGAATTCACCATTGGCGTAGTAAAACTGGATGGTAAGATAACAGTACTGCCTGCGACAGAAGTTGTGACTACAAAGGAGTTTTTTGACTTTGAAGCGAAGTACACTCCGGGTGTTGCTACAGAAACTACTCCTGCTAAAATCAGACCTGAAACCCGGGACCTGGTTGCTAAAATAGCTGAGGCGGTTTACATAAAACTTAATTGTAGAGGTGTGGTAAGGATTGATTTTATTCTTACGGGTGATGAAGAAGGCTTTTATTTCATTGAAATCAATACCATTCCAGGCCAGACAGTAACAAGTTTCATACCCCAGCAGATTGCTGCTATGGGCATGAAACTTAATGATTTTTATACGAAACTGTTACGAGAAACTATTGGTTAGAATTTAAAAGCTACACTTAGTCCAGCTCTTAGTCCAGGCCAGTTGCCATCCAGATCTACGGTTGCGCCAGTACTGTCGACTGTATATTTAGTTTTAATCATTGGTATATTGTTTAAATCTGCCAGCCCGTTCCTCAGGGCATTTTGTTCATCAGTATTTAATGCTTTATTTCCAGAAATTGTTCCGGAAAGTGAGCCGTAATTTGGGCCTATGTAAAGGTCAAGTCCAATTCGTCTTGTAACGTTAAACTGTGATCCAATGAAGAAGCCTCCGGTAACAGTCTTTATATCACCACTTAAAGGCATATCCAGTGTTCCCGCTGAACTGGAGAATTGGTATGGTCCTGAAGCGTTGAAAGTTGAATAACTTGCAAATGGTGCGAGATAAAAGCCTTTAAAGGCTTGCTTTCCAAGATAGAATCTGACTTGGGGCGTGATAGAAAAGTTCCCAGTCTCAAAATCCTTTATTCTCTCGTAGGATTCTTTGTTATTGATCAAACTTTCTAGCTGACCCTGAAAGGGTAAGGTAGCGCTAGGTGCAAATCTTATCGACAAGCCTACCGCAATCTTTTTAGTTACTGCACGCTCGTAGGAGAAAGAGAAGTTTTTCAAGAATAGGGCAGGTACATTCATTTTAACCTGGTTCTTGTAAACTGCGCTGGTGTCATCGCTTTGAGAAAACGAGTCTTTGGAAATCAAGATCATTCCAATTAGTACAATTGCACTGAGTAGTTTAGTAATGTTTTTTTTCATATTGATTGGTTTTATCTTTGATTTGATCAAAGTTAATTAAAATAGTGAATATCAAATATTTGTTAGACAGGGAGTTTAAGATACAATATGATCCATATCATATAATTCAGGTAATGAATTAAGTATATTTGTCTGTCCATTAATGGATCGAAAATAACAAGCTTATGAAACCCATATCCAAGATTCAAGCAGTAGTGCAGTGTAAATGTCCAAGGTGTCGCCAAGGGGATATCTTTTCTGGCCCGTTATTTTCCTTTAAAGGACAGGTGACGAATGAATACTGTTCGCATTGTCATCTTCGATTTGAGCGAGAGCCAGGGTATTTCTATGTGTCAATGTTTATAAGCTATGCTATGAACGTAGCAGAGATGATTTCGATTAGTGTTGGAGCATATATTCTTGGGGCGGAGTTGACCTATGAGAACTTATGGGTTTACGTAGGAGTGATTATAGGTGGTGTGTTTTTATTTGCGCCTTTCAACTACAGGTACTCAAGAGTGATGTTGTTGCACTGGCTGACTCCCGGGCTCGGTTATGTCGCCGATGGGAGTGAAAGTCCCTCTAAACATCTATAGTTTTCCATTTTCCTTTTTTAAATAGGATGAAACCTGCGACTGCGATGCCAACTTCGGCTACAGGAATTGCGATGAATACTCCCAAAGGTCCTAGGTCAAAGTATTTAGCGAGAAAATAGGCTAGGGGTATCTGGAATAGCCAGAATCCAAAAAAGTTAACTTTTGTTGGTGTCCAGGTATCGCCGGCTCCATTGAAGGTGCTAACCAATACCATCCCCATTCCATAAAAAATATATCCTGCACTCATTATATTTAGAGCAGTTCTTGCTACTTCCCTGACTACAGGGTCATTAGTGAAAAATGCTATGAAATAGTGCCCGAAGGCGAAGGTTAGTATCATTACAACAAGCATATAAATCACTACATATTTCGCTGTTTTCATTACTGATTGCTCTGCTCTCTCCAGTTTTTTTGCTCCAAGATTTTGGCCCACAAGTGTTGCGGCAGCATTACTCATTCCCCAGGCAGGTAACATAAAGAACATCATTAATCGTAAAGCGGTCTGGTATCCTGCGGATCCATGATCACCTCCAGTGGTGGCAACGAGTTGGGCAAGAAATATCCAGCTGCAGGAAGCAATTACGAATTGAAAAATACCTGGCATGGCAATTTTTAAAAGTGCTTTTATCTGATCGAAATGCGGTTTGAAGTAAATAAGTTTTGGTTTTAACAAGCCTTTTCCACTAGTTAGGTGGTATATCTGGTAACAAACTCCTACACTTCTTCCTATTGTTGTTGCAATGGCAGCCCCAGTTAAACCGAAGGCCTTAATTGGCCCAAACCCATTGATAAATACAGGGCATAAGATAATATTAAACAAGTTGGCGATAATCAGACTTTGCATGGCGATTGCTGCATTTCCGGCACCTCTGAAAATTCCGTTGATAAGGAATAACAATACAATAATGGTACTGCTACCCATCATGATTCGTGTAAACATTACCCCTTCATTTGCAGTTTCTGGAGATGCACCCATTAGTAGCAAAATATCTGCAGCATAAATGAAAGCGAAAATGCTGATTACAAGATTTAAAGCAATTGCAACTATTATGGCTTGCATGCCTGCTTTGGACGCGGCTATAGGATCTTTTTCTCCTACTCTGCGCGCAACCACTGCTGTTGCCGCCATGCTCATGCCCACTGCAAGAGAATAAATAATAGTAAGGACAGACTCTGTTAGTCCTACGGTTTGAATGGCTATGCTGCTATTGGGCAAGTGACCAACAAAATAGAGATCGACAAGGGCGAACACAGATTCCATTGCCATTTCAAGCATCATTGGGATTGCAAGTAAAATTACAGCAAGGCGAATACTACCTTCCGTGAAGTCAAGCTCTTTGCCGCTTAACGACTGTTTGATTACCGAAATTATCTTAGTGATTTGCAAGGTTATATACTATATGCTTTTATCATTTCTTCATTCACTTTGCAGCCTTTGCCGGTGGTTGTATCAATCATTACATAGTCAAACCATCCGTCTGAAGCAATTTTTCCCGTTCGGTTGTTTTCAATTTCGAACTGTACCCGGCATCCTTTTTCATTGATTGTAAGAATTCCTGTTCTAACTTTTATATAGTCTCCGAGAATAAGGGGCCTTTTAAAATCAACGAGAGCGGTTCTTACTACCCAGCCAAATCCACTACTCAAAAAAGACTCCATAGACATTTTATAGAAATCAGCCATTTGATCGTATCGTGCGGCAAGTACATAATCAAAATACTTGCTGTTGTGCACATGATTAAACATGTCAATATCATCGGGACGAACCCTTAACTCGCTTTCAAATATGCTGTATTGTGTTTTCTCCATTGTGTAGCTGTAATAGACAAATTTATACAAAATTGAATCATCTGGTCTATTGCTTATTTTTAAAACTTACAGTATCTTTGCCCCTAATTAATTAATTTATAAACACTTTAGTATCATTCAAGAATGTATTTAAGTACAGAAAAGAAGGCCGAGATTTTTAAGAAACACGGCGAAGTAGAAACTAACACGGGTTCTGCAGAAGGTCAGGTAGCGTTATTTACTTATCGTATTGCGCATTTAACCGAGCATTTAAAGAAAAATCGCAAGGATTTCTCTACTCAGTTATCACTACAAAAATTAGTAGGTAAACGTCGTGGTATTTTGGCATATCTATTTAAAAAAGATATCAACCGCTATCGTGCTATCATCAAGAACTTAGGTTTAAGAGATATCATCAAACCTTTAGGTTATAAAGAAGGTAAGTAAGCGTAACAATATCAGTAAAAGCCATTCTTTAGGGATGGCTTTTTTACTTTGAAAAATAAAAAACAATATATAAATCAGGTGTGTAGAAAGAGGAAAACACACCACAACTAATTTTAAATGAATGTAATAAAAAAATCGTTCGACCTTGGTGATGGAAGAATAATTGAAATTGAAACAGGTAAATTAGCAAAACAAGCTGATGGATCTGTAGTGGTTAAAATGGGTGACACGATGTTGTTGGCTACTGTAGTTTCTACAGTTGGTGCTAAATCTGGTGTTGATTTTTTACCATTATCTGTAGATTATCAAGAGAAATATGCTGCCGCTGGCCGTATTCCTGGAGGTTTTTTACGTCGCGAGGCGAGATTATCAGATTACGAGGTTTTGATCTCACGTTTGGTTGACCGTGCTCTACGTCCGATGTTCCCTGAAGATTATCACTCTGATACTCAGGTAATGATCTCATTGATCTCATCTGATAAAAATATAATGCCTGATTGTTTAGCTGGATTAGCTGCTTCGGCTGCTATAGCGGTTTCTGATATCCCTTTCAACGGTCCGATATCTGAAGTTCGTGTTGCTAGAATTGACGGTAAATTTGTAATCAACCCCTATGTAAGTGACCTTGAACGTGCCGATATGGAGTTTCTAGTTGCTGGTACGGAGAGAGACATTGTAATGGTTGAAGGTGAATGTGATGAAATTTCTGAAACTGAAATGGTTGAAGCAATTGAATTCGCACACAAGGCAATCGTTATTCAGGTTCAGGCTCAAAAGGAATTGGCTGAACTTGTAGGAAAAACTGTTAAACGTTCTTATTCTCATGAGAGTAACAATCCTGAATTGAAAGCGCAGGTTTATGCTGCTACTTATGATAAAGTTTACGCTATTGCTAAAAGTAACACAGGTAAAAGTGAGCGTGGAAATGCATTTGGAGCAGTCTTAATGGACTTCATTGCTACTTTAGGCGAAGATATAGATGATGTTACCGGCTTCTTGTCGAAGAAATACTTTCATGATGTACAATATGATGCGATTCGTAACCTGGTATTAGATGAAGGAATTCGTTTAGATGGTCGTGATGCTCGTACCGTACGTCCGATCTGGAGTGAAGTGGGTTATCTGCCTACAGCTCACGGTTCGGCTGTATTTACACGTGGTGAAACACAATCATTAACTTCAGTTACTTTAGGTTCAAAAGATGATGAGCAAATGATTGATGGTGCTTTCATCAATGGTTATAACAAGTTCTTATTGCATTACAATTTCCCTGGTTTCTCAACTGGTGAGGTTCGTCCTAATAGGGGAGCTGGTCGTCGTGAGATTGGTCACGGTAACCTTGCAATGCGTTCTTTGAAGAAAGTTTTACCAGGGTTGGAAGAGAATCCATACACAATTCGTATTGTTTCTGATATTTTAGAATCAAATGGTTCTTCATCAATGGCAACAGTTTGTGCTGGCACATTAGCGCTAATGGATGCAGGTATCAAAATCAAAGCTCCTGTTTCAGGAATTGCAATGGGTTTGATTACTGATGAGAAAACTGGTAAATATGCGATCCTTTCAGATATCTTAGGTGATGAAGATCATTTGGGTGATATGGATTTTAAGGTAACAGGTACTGAAAAAGGTATTGTTGCTTGTCAGATGGACTTAAAAATCAATGGTTTGAAATGGGAGGTTTTAACGAACGCACTTATTCAAGCTAAAGAAGCTCGTTTGCACATCTTAAATGAGATGAAGAAAACGATGTCTGCACCTCGAGAAGATTATAAAGATCACGCTCCGCGTATCGTTTCTTTGAGTATCGACAAGGAGTTTATTGGTGCTGTAATTGGCCCAGGTGGTAAAATTATTCAAGAAATGCAACGTGAAACCGGTGCTTCTATTTCAATTGAAGAGGTTGGAAACAAAGGTATCGTTGAGATCTTTGCTGATAATAAAGCTGCTATTGATGCCGCCGTTTCCCGCATCAATGCGATTGCTGCAAAACCAGACATAGGTGCTACTTATGATGGTAAGGTTAAATCTATTATGCCATTTGGTGCATTTGTAGAAATTATGCCAGGTAAAGACGGTCTTTTGCACATCTCTGAGATTGCGTGGGAGCGTTTAGAAACCATGGATGGCGTGCTTAAAGAAGGCGACAAAATTCAGGTTAAACTTTTGGATATCGACAAACAAGGTAAAATGAAACTTTCAAGAAAAGCTTTATTGCCTCGCCCACCGAGACCAGAGTCTGCTTCAACTGAAAATAAAACAGTTTAGTAGATTTCTTAACTCACATAACGATTAAAAACCCCTGCACTCGCGGGGGTTTTTAATTAAATGGGTTAATTAATTATATTTACTCTATGAAACATCTAGTCGCCCCATCTATACTTTCTGCTGATTTTGGAAACTTGCAGCGAGATATTGAAATGATAAATAATAGTGAAGCTGATTGGTTTCATGTAGATATTATGGACGGCGTTTTTGTTCCTAACATCTCGTTCGGTTTCCCCGTTATGGAAACATTAACTCAACATGCTAAGAAGCCACTTGATGTACACTTGATGATTGTGCATCCAGAGCATTACATTGAACGATTTGCAGAAGCTGGTGCAGCCATTATCACAGTTCATTATGAAGCCTGCACCCATTTACATCGAATCATTCAAAGTATTCATAATGCTGGCTGTAAAGCATGTGTTGCATTAAATCCACATACATCAGTTTCCTTGCTTAAAGACATTCTAGTCGATCTGGATATGGTTTTGATTATGTCGGTAAACCCGGGATTTGGAGGCCAAAAGTTTATTCCGAATACGTTAAATAAGGTTAGAGCGCTAAAAGGGATGGCCTCATCAAATAACCCTAATTTACTAATCGAAGTTGATGGTGGTGTAGGAATACACAATATTCAGGAATTGGTGACTGCAGGTGCGGATGTATTCGTTGCAGGGAATGCCATATTTGCCGCCTCATCTCCCTCAGAAATGATCTCTTCTTTAAAAAATGCTGACATTGAGGTCTTGAAATCAATTTAGTCGATGCTTCGTCTCTGCCTGCTGTTGTCAGTTCTTTTCACTGGGTTTACAATAGTGACCGCACAGCCCTTAGTTAAGGTTTCGGGTGTAGTCACAGATAGCCTTGGAATGTCAATGTCTAAAGCAACTGTTAGTGTTTTAGGTCAAAGCCAGTTTACTACTACGGACAAGAATGGCACCTATGACATTTATTCTACCACCACCATGTTTACCTTAAAATTTACTTTGCTTGGTTACAATCCTTTATTGGTGGACTTTAAACAGGATAAGGCTGGAAGGATAAATAAGGATGTGGTTTTGATAGGTAACATCAACGAGCTGGAGCAAGTATCGATCACTACCAAGCAAAATCAATTGAGCAACAGTATGCTTCTAAATGTTAAGGAGGTGGCCGGGATGCCATCTGCTTCTGGTAATTTCGAGGTGATCCTGAAAACTTTGCCAGGAGTTTCTACAAACAATGAGTTGAGTTCTCAATATAGCGTACGTGGTGGGAATTTCGACGAAAATCTCCTGTATGTGAATGATGTAGAGATCAGTAGGCCAGTCCTTATTCGGAATGGTCAGCAGGAGGGCTTGAGTTTTATTAATCCTGAACTTTTGAGTTCAGCAAAATTTTCAGCTGGAGGCTTTGAATCACGCTACGGGGATAAACTTTCTTCGGTATTGGATGTGAAGTACGAACGACCAGACAGTACTCAACAAGTCTTAAATCTAGGATTACTAGGTGCATCTTTTAGTTCCAAAATAGTAACTAGCAATAGCTTTTTATTGGCAGGCTTAAGGTATAAAAATAATACCAGCGTTTTGAATACGCAGGATAATAGGGGTAGTTACGCGCCAAATTTTAAGGATTTTCAGTTTGTCTATTCTAGGTTTCTTTCAGAGAAATTTAGTTTGAGTTTTTTGGGTAGCTTCAATAGTGGTATTTTTAAGCTATTGCCAGAGGGCCGCGAAACGCAGTTCGGCACGCTGAATACTCGCCTTCGATTAGCCACAAATTATAATGGTAAAGAACTTGATGAATATACTACGGCAGGGGCTGCATTAACGGCAACTTGGTTTTCTAAATCGAACTTGGTTATCAAGTGGATTAATAGCTATTTCCGTATCATTGAGGATGAACGTATAGACATTGAGGGTAGTTACATTTTCGATGAGCTCAATAACGGAAACTTTGGTGTAATCCGAACAAATCGTGGTATAGGAGGATATACTAATTACGCCCGCAATAGTTTGGTCTCGCAAATCTTCAGTACTGGCTTAAAAGCGGATCAAACTTACGAGAATCATACTTTTTCGCTGGGAGCCCGGTTTGAACACAAGAACTATGTTGATAATCTAAATGAGTATAGCTTGATAGACTCAGCGGGATATATAATTGAGGGACTAAAAAGCTTTTATCAGGATAATGCAATCAGTGTTAAAAACAGGATTTCTATTCAGAATTTGACGGCCTACATTCAGGATAGTTACGCAATCAGTTCTAATACCGATTTACAAATGGGGCTTAGGACTAGTTTTAATAGTTTAAGTAGTCAGTTACTGTTTAGCCCGCGTTTACTACTTGCCTACAGACCGTCGAGCAATAACAAGATTTGGCGGTTCACAGCGGGCGTTTACCAACAGGCGCCCGACTATAGAAGTATCCGGGCCTTTGACGGAATACTGAATGTCAAGCAAAAAGCACAACGTTCCTATAATGCATCTATAGGATTCGATTATGCTTTTGACGGTTTAGGTACCAGGCTTAAATTTACTTCAGAATTATATGTAAAATACCAAGATCGACTGATCCCTTACATGATGGACAATGTTCGGATAAAATACCTTGCAAATGAGGTTGCTAAAGGATACACTTATGGTGCTGATTTTAGTGTAGGGGGAGAGTTTGTTAAAGATTTGTTATCTTATTTTAGAATTTCTTTTATGAAGGCTAATCAGGATATCGTTGGTGATAACGCGGGTTACCTCAAGCGACCTACCGATCAACGTATTAATTTCTCTGTTTATTTTCAGGACCGTCTGTTGAATAATCCCACCTATAAGGTACATCTCAATATGCTTTACGGTTCAAGACTACCCGTCGGCGCGCCATTATTGCAACGGTACTCTGATGACTTCAGCATACCAGCTTATAAAAGGGTAGATATTGGATTTTCAAAAGATTTTCTCGATGACGCTGTACAAAGAAGAGCGAGGTTTTTCGATAAATATTTTAGTTCGTTTGCAGTCCATGTGGAAGTATTTAATTTGCTTAATATAGATAATACCGTTTCATATCTGTGGTTGAAGGATGTAAACAACGTACAATATGCCATCCCTAACTACTTAACCGGGCGACAACTCAACTTAAAATTGATCATAAAGTTCAAGAATTCGAAATGATAAATAACATAAAACCGTTACATTTACGATCAATAAACAAATATTAAAATGAGACATAATTTTGGCGCAGGCCCCTGTATTTTACCTCAGGAAGTATTTAAACAAGCAGCACAAGCAGTTTTGGATTTCAAGGACGGCTTATCCATTTTAGAAATTTCACACCGCACACCAGAGTTCGAAAATGTAGTTGAAGAAACAACAAGGCTTATCAAAGAACTGATGAATGTGCCTGAAGGTTATTCAGTACTACTTTTGCAAGGTGGTGCGAGTTTGCAATTTGCTATGGTACCAATGAATTTGTTGCCTGAAGGCAAAACTGCAAGTTATATAGAAACTGGTGTTTGGGCTAATAAGGCAATTAAAGAGGTTTCTGCATTTGGCAAAGCCAATATTGTCGCTTCTTCAAAGGAGTCTAACTTTACTTTTATTCCAAAAGATTTTACCATTCCCGAAGATAGTGCATATTTTCATTTCACCTCTAACAACACGATCTACGGTACTGAGTTCTTTGATTTTCCTGAAACGTCTGTTCCTGTCGTTTGCGATATGTCGTCGGATATTATGAGCCGGGTGATCGACGTGTCTAAGTTTGATCTTATCTATGCTGGAGCTCAAAAGAATATAGGCCCTGCCGGATTGACTATTGTTATCGTGAAGGATGAAATTTTGGGTAAATCAGGAAGGAAGATCCCTTCCATGCTAGATTATAACAATCATATTGAGGGCGGATCTATGTACAATACCCCACCTGTTTTTTCTATTTATACTGCAATGTTAAACTTAAGGTGGTTAAAATCTAAAGGTGGAGTTGCTGAAATTGAGAAAGAAAATAAAGCTAAAGCGCAAGCATTATACACTGAGATTGACAGAAACCCTTTGTTTAAAGGTACCTGTGCAGTTGAAGATCGTTCAAGAATGAATGTATGTTTCGTTATGCAGAACCCGGAATTGGAAAAACCATTCTTGAAGTTTGTGGAAGAGAACGAGATTGAAGGTTTAAAAGGTCACAGAAGTGTTGGAGGATTTAGAGCTTCTATCTACAATGCACTTCCAATAACCAGTGTACACACATTAATAGAGTTAATGCAGATTTTTGAAGAAAAACATCAATAATAGACAACGTAATGATTAAAATACTTGCAAACGATGGGATTGATCCTATTGGAAAAGCGCTACTAGAAGAGGCAGGTTTTGTAGTTGATACAGAAACTGTACCTCAAGATAAATTAGTTGAAGCATTAAAAAATTACGATGCGATAACGGTAAGAAGTGCCACACAACTTCGTAAAGAAACGATTGATCAAAGCCCTAGCATCAAATTAATTGGTCGGGGTGGAGTTGGTATGGATAATATTGATGTAGAATATGCTCGCAGTAAAGGAATTGCAGTAGTCAACACTCCTGCCGCATCTTCATTGTCAGTTGCAGAACTTGTTTTTGGACATTTGTTCACGGGCGTTAGATTTCTACAGGACTCCAATAGAAAAATGCCCGTTGAAGGTGCAACAAAGTTCAATGTGTTAAAAAAAGCGTATGCTAAAGGGATCGAACTTAGGGGTAAGACTTTAGGTATCATTGGTTTTGGTCGGATAGGAAGAGAAACAGCTAGTGTTGCGTTAGGTTTAGGCATGAATGTCTTGGCGTATGATCTTTATCCCTTTGAAGGAAATATTACCTTGAACCTGCAAGGTGGTATCACAGTTGATATTCCAATTAAAACGGTTTCGCTTGAAGAGGTAATCGGCAATAGTGATTTTATCACGTTGCATACTCCATTTGCTGACAAACCAATTTTAGGAGCTGAAGAGTTTGCTAAGATGAAGGATGGGGTTGGTGTGGTCAACTGTTCAAGAGGTGGTACGATAGATGAAGAAGCCTTGTTGACTGCGTTGGATAGTGGTAAGCTTTCTTTCGCGGGATTGGATGTGTTCGATAATGAACCAACACCGCTGGCGGCCTTGTTGAGCCACTCTAAGATTTCCTTGACCCCGCATATTGGTGCTGCTACAAACGAAGCTCAGGAGAGAATTGGTGTTGAGTTAGCCAGCTTAATCATCGCGCATTTCAAGAAATGAAAATTATAGGATGAGTGGGGGAACCTCCTCTCGTCCTTCTTAGGTTTGAATTTATTTCAGACTTGTGCCTTTTATTCTAACTCATGCTTTAAAAAGGCCTCTTTTCATTCGTTGGTATCTTTACGTTTTGAAGTCTATTATGGAAATAAAAATACGTTCCTATCAATGCTGCTATCAAGATTAGTATGATGTAAATGGCCGAGCCCGCTAAAGAAGTGGTTTTATTGTTCGATTTTATTCGTTCGTTTTCCTCTTGCAACTTTTTTATAGATTGCATGTAGTTCAGCATCCTACCCTTTACTTCGGAAGCTGTGTTTTTCGCCGCGATGACTTCCTGATCTTTATATTCCATCAATATCTTTAATTCCTTAAAAATATTGTTGTCGTTCAATACAATCTGACGTAATATTTCATTTGAATTTTTAACGTCTGATTTAGTTTGCAGTCCGAAAATCCCTGTTTTTGCATCTAGGCTTTGATCGTACTGGCCAAACTTCGCACTGCGTTGGTTGAGTAAGGCGTTGACCTTAATCCGCTGCGTTTGATAAGCACTGGTGTCAATTTGCTTTGCGATGACCTGATGGCTGATGGCGAGAAGGAATAGTAAAAAGAAGGTCTTCATTAATTAGATTTTGATTAAATGAACTAAAATTAAGGATTAGTAAAGATTATGCCCTATGGATGAAACTCAACCCGGACGATGTCGTTTAGGTGTAGTCCAAGGAGACCGCTTGCCTTACCTTTGTTTATGGCAATTTCCAGGTGGTTGCTTATCCCAAATAGGCAGAGTTTTTCGCCCTCCTGCACTTCGTTATAGTGCCAACTCAGTTTGGTGATGGTTTCGTTTTTTCTAAAGTAAAGTGTAAAGTCTCTGTTTCTCTGTATTTTATTGAATAAATCTTTTGTAATGTTGGTAATCACGTTGCAAAAGGTATCAATATAGATTACGCTTCCTCTGATAATATCTCTTTCTATCACAGGATTAAGTAGCATTCTGTGCTCTATACTTTCGGTAGCAACTCCAATATCTTTTAATTTTGTGCCTTTAGCAAGCTGTACAGCAGCTTTAACAAAAATATCTACTAATGGAAAGTGAAGGTATTTGAGATCCTGCATGATATTTAGTTCAACGATATCTTCTGGAACCTCCTCAAACAAGAGTGAGAAAATTCCATTATCCGCTCCTATAAAAAAGTGATCCCGGTACTCAAGAGCGATGTATTTGGTGTTTTCACTAAATACAGAATCTATACCAATTAGGTGGACTGTTCCCTTTGGAAAATAAGGATAAACATTTTTTAGGACGAAGGCCGCATAAGATATATTAAAAGAGGGAACCTCATGTGTAACATCAACAATGTTAGCTGTAGGCATGATGCTCAGAATACTACCTTTTAGGGCAGCCTGATAGAAGTCTTTTGAGCCTAAATCTGTCGTTAATGTTATAATGGCCATTAAAAATTGAATATTTATTCTTAATCTTGCGTAAGCGGTTTGCCGCGTACAAATATTCAATTTTTAAATCAAAATATACACTTCTATCTTAAAAACAATATTTTGAACGAACTGAAATTAACATTAGAATCGATAAATCCTGCTCAATTTTGGGGTCCCAATAACGAGCATTATGAGATTATCAAAAGCGCATTTCCGAAGTTAAAAGTTGTAGCGCGCGGTACCGAGGTAAAGGTACTTGGTGATGAACATGAACTTAAAAACTTTGAGAATAAATACAATCAGCTCATCGCTCATTTGGATAAATACAGCTCGCTTACAGCAAGTGATGTAGAAACCATTGTGGCATCTAGAAAATCTTTCTCCGCTGAGGAACCTGCTGCGGAGAAACCAGCACCTACTGGTGGTGGTGGAGAAGTGATCGTGTTTGGAACGAATGGACTGATGATCAAAGCCAGAACCGCTAACCAGCGCCGGATGGTTGAAAGTATCAGTAAAAATGATGTTTTGTTTGCAATCGGTCCTGCAGGGACGGGGAAAACTTATACTGCTGTGGCACTAGCCGTTCGTGCATTGAAGAATAAGGAGATCAAAAAAATTATACTTACCAGACCTGCGGTAGAAGCTGGTGAGAACTTAGGCTTTTTGCCTGGAGATTTAAAGGAAAAGGTTGATCCATATTTGCGGCCATTGTATGATGCGCTTGACGATATGATTCCAGCAGAGAAGCTGAAGCTTTATTTGGAAAACAAGACTATTGAAATTGCACCACTCGCATTTATGCGTGGACGGACGCTTGATAACTGTTTCGTTATTCTTGATGAGGCGCAAAATTCTACAGATCTGCAGTTGAAAATGTTTTTGACCAGAATGGGCCCGTCCGCTAAATTTATTGTCACGGGAGATGTGACTCAGATCGATTTGCCTAAGAAACAAATGTCGGGTCTGCATAATGCATTGCGTATTCTTGACGATATTCCGGGGATTGAAACAATTTATCTAACAGGGGAGGATGTTGTAAGGCACAAGTTGGTTAAGCGCATTCTGAAGGCTTACGGAGATATACAATAATTCAAAATACATTATAAGCTATTTAGCTAATAACATGACAGCAATAAAAGAAACCCGTTTTAATTTTCCAAAGCAATCTAGTTTTTATAAAGGAAAAGTTAGAGACGTTTACACGATTAATGATCAATACATGGCAATGGTAGTTACGGACAGGATCTCTGCATTCGACGTTGTTCTTCCTGAACCTATTCCTTTTAAGGGACAAGTATTAAATCAGATTGCGGCGAAATTTCTTGCGGCTACGAAAGATATCGTCCCCAACTGGGTACTTGACGTACCTGATGAAATGGTGACGATCGGCAGGATATGTGAGCCTTTCAAAGTGGAGATGGTGATTAGAGGTTACTTAGCAGGTCATGCCTGGCGAGAATATAGTGCGGGCAAAAGAACTATATGTGGTGTAGAATTACCAGATGGTTTGAAGGAAAATGACAAACTCCCTGCAGCGATTATTACACCTACCACTAAAGCGTCTGTTGGACATGATGAAGATATCTCTAAAGAAGATATTTTAGCCAAGGGAATTGTTTCCATTTACGATTACACCCATTTGGAAAATTATACTCAGGCGCTTTATAAACGTGGAACTGAGATGGCCGCGGAGCGTGGTTTAATTCTGGTAGATACTAAATATGAATTTGGGAAAGTTGGTGATGAGATTTATCTGATTGATGAAATTCATACACCGGATTCTTCAAGGTATTTCTATACAGATGGATACGAGGACAGGCAAGCCAGCAACGAACCGCAAAAGCAACTTTCAAAAGAATTTGTGCGTAAATGGTTAATTGAAAACGGATTTCAAGGTAAAGATGGACAATCTGTTCCAACGATGAATGAAGAATTGGTCAATTCAATATCCGAACGTTATATCGAACTGTACGAACAAATTACTGGCGACAAATTTGTGAAAAATGAGCGTATCGATGTACTTGAACGAATTGAGAAAAACATCAATACCGGTATAAATTCATTACTTTCGTAGATACACTAATTGACGAGGCTATGAAATTCGCGGTTGATAAGCATGAAAAATATGTGGTAATTAAGCTTAAGGAGTCGAAATTTACAAACGACAACACTCCTAAGTTGAAATCAGAATTCATCCTGCTCAATGCGGAAGGATATCATAATATCGTTTTAGATCTATCTGCTGTAAAGGAGTGTAACGATTCACAAGACTTAAGTAGCCTACTGGTTGGTGACAGACTTTGCAAAAATACTCAAGGGCTTTTCATCGTGACGGGCGTCAATAATACTGTTGCAAAAATCTTGGAAATGTCCAATCTTGATCAATCGCTAACGATCGTGAAAAGGCTTGTTGAAGCGACCGATCTAATTTTTATGGATGAAATCGAGAAAGAGCTTTTAGGAAGGGTGGAACGAGATTAATGAAGTTTGAGGTAACTATTTTAGGCAGCAGCTCTGCGACACCAGTTTACAATAGAAATCCTACATCACAGCTACTAAATTGTAATGAAAAGTTTTATCTGATTGATTGTGGCGAGGGAACGCAGCAGCAGTTAAACAAATACAATTTCAAAGCAAATAAGATTGACTATATTTTTATTAGTCATCTTCACGGAGACCACTATTTCGGGTTGATAGGATTGCTTTCCAGCCTACATTTGAATGGTCGCATCAAGCCGATGAAAATCTTTGCTCCTTATCCCTTACAGGAAATTCTAGCACTGCAATTTAAACACTCTGAAACAGTCTTGAGATATCAAGTAGATTTTCATGGGATTACAGCCGATGAATCCCAGACTATTTTTGAAAATTCTGATTTAACTGTGAGCACTGTTGTCCTAAATCATAGGATACCCTGTACGGGATTTAGGTTTACGCAAAAGAAAAGAATGAAGAAGTTGTTGGTTGAGAAACTCGAGCAAAGTGGTGTAGGAGTTGAATATTATCCGCTTTTAAAGAGAGGTGCCGACTTACAACTCCCTGGCGGTAAAGTTTTTTTAAATCAAGATTACACCATCGACTCAGAGCAACCCAGAAGTTATGGTTATTGTTCTGATACATTATTTGATAAACGATATTTTAACGCTATAGAACATTGCAATCTTTTATACCATGAATCAACGTTTCTTCATGAACTATTAGAGCGTGCTAACCAAACACATCATACTACTGCTTTACAGGCCGCTGAAGTAGCCAATTATACTCACGCGAAGAAACTGCTTATCGGACATTTTTCTTCACGTTACAAGGTTCTGTTGCCATTGTTGGAAGAGGCGAAGTCTGTATTTGAGAATACAGAGCTCGCTTTCGAAGGCAATACCTATCAGATTTAACTATTTGTCTTTATTACTACCTCCGCCGAATACTGAAAAGTGGACATAGCGTTTAGGATTTTCCTTCAAATCTATGATCAGATTATCTAGATTTTTTGAAGCATTATTAAGGTTGTCGTACATCTTGGTATCGTTAACAAGCATACCCAAGGTACCTTGCCCATTATTTACCTTTGTTACTATATTTTGAAGGTCTGCAACAGCTTTGTTCGCATTATCTATCGTTTGCTTAAAGTTAGCAGCCGCAACCTGGTCAGTTATTGTGTTGATATTATTAAGAATTGCATTAATTTTTTGATTGTTTTGCTTAAGGTTATTAGATATTGCTTCAAAATTTGAAAGGATAGAAGATATTCTTGAACCTTCTGAACCAACAAGATTATCTACTTTTTTTGAAGTAGCTTCTAATGATGCAAGTGTAGATGCTATGCTGTTAAAGCTCTTGTCCACATTTTTCTGAAAATTAGGATTTAATATCGTATTCACACTTGTTAATATAGAATCCATTTTAGCAATAATCAATTCTGCCTTCTTCTGAACTGGTTCAACCGTCTCAAGTAAACCCTTGGCAACGTTCGCGTTCAGTGTGTCTCCGTCCTGAGCAAAATCAGTTCCCGTACCCAACGCCATAACAATTGCTTTGCTACCTAAAAGATCTGTGCTTTCTAACTTAGCGATACTGTTTTTTGGGATCTCGTATTTGCCCTTGATTTTCAATGTCGCAACAATGGAACCATCAGGCTGCAGTTGAAGCTTATCAACCCGACCGATTTGAAAACCATTAATCATTACTGGTTTCGATACTCCCAATCCATCCACATGAGAATACTTGGCATATAGCACAGTTTCACTTGAAAAAATAGCATTCCCTTTTAAAAAGTTATATCCAATAATTAGAAGGGCGATAGAGAAGGCAGCTAATATGCCTACTTTGGTTTCATTTGCGATTTTCATTCAGTACTTAATTTGTTTCAGTTTCTTGTCTATATGTTTTGACAGCTTTAAAAATCGAATTAACAATTTCCGCTTGTCCATTTTCAGAGTTAATGTATTCTTCTTCATCAGGGCTGGAAATAAACCCAATTTCGGTAAGGACTGCAGGCATTCCACACCGTTGAAGAATAAGTAGGCCTTGCTCTTTCACACCTCTGTTAACCCTGTTGTCGTTCATTGTAAAATTATCCTGAATTAGGGTCGCTAATTTCAAACTTTTATCCCTGAATACATTTTTAAACAAAGATAATATAATAAATGTTTCAGGATCATTGGGGTCGTAACCATTATAATTCTGCTTATAATTCTTCTCCAATTTTATATCTTCATTTTCTCGAATAGCTGCATCCTGTTCATTTAGCCGATGTGATCCTGCAACAAAAGTTTCGGTACCTCTTGTAGTACGGTTTTTAGCGTAGGCATATTTTGCTACACGCCTTCCACTTTTGGTTTTTGTATAGCCTGTTATCACTCTTTTATCCGGCATGGAGTTGCAGTGGATAGAAATGAAAATATCTGCATTGTTATCATTAGCTAGCGCAGCCCTTTTGTAAAAGTCAACGTCAACGTCGGTTTTTCGCGTATACAACACTTTAATCCCTGGCATTTCCTGCTCAAACTTCTTACCGAGTTTGAGTGCGACCGCTAGTGCAACGTTCTTTTCGAGTGATGTACTGCCTTTTGCCCCGGGCTTATTACCTCCGTGCCCGGCATCAATAACAATCGTTTTTACCCTATAAGTTTGTGAAAATAATGTGCCGGAACAGGCGATTAGGAAGATGGGTATAAGAAACAGTTTCCGTTTTAATCTCATTTATAGGTTGAATTATCCTTCAATAACTTTTCGGTAGTTCTTAATAGCTTCTAACAAACAGTTTGTGATTTCGTTTTGACCTGATTCAGAATTCATAAAGTCTTCTTCATCAGGATTGCTGATAAAGCCAATTTCAGTTAAGATAGCCGGCATACCGGCCCTCGCAAGTACGGCAAGGCTTTTTTCCTGTACTCCCCTGTCAATGCGGCCAACGTTTATGTATTGATCCTGTACCAACTTAGCCAGTTTCAAACTTTGGGTGCGGAACGTATTTTTCATTAAGGAAAGGATGATAAAGTTTTCAGGATTATTTGGGTCAAATCCCTCATAGTTTTCCTTATAGTTCTCCTCTAGAAATATTGCTGCATTCTCTCTTTTAATGGCTTCATCCTGCTCATTCACCCGTCCCATACCCGATACGAATGTTTCTACCCCACGAGTGCTTGTGCTTTTTCGAGAAACTGTTTTCGTGATCGGAATTTTCTTTCCTTTACTGTTTCTTCTACTACCCGTCACTATTGTAGACCTGTAGACAGGCATATCATTGCAATGAATGGAAATAAATAGGTCTGCTTTAGCATTGTTTGCAATAGCAATTCTCTCATATAACGGAACAAAAAAGTCCTCAGTTCTGGTGTAGATTACCTTGACATCTTTCATGTTTGCTTCTATAGCGGCACCCAAATGTAGTGCTGTCTTTAGCGCCACATCTTTTTCTGTGGAATAGAGCCCTCTTGTACTTCCATCTTTGCCTCCATGACCAGCGTCAATAACGATTGTTTTTATTTTGTATTCCTGCGTAAAACCTTGATAACTAGACATTGTATTAAGGGTTGAGGAAATAAAAGCGATCAAAATAAGTTTTGATCTAAGCAATGGTATATTTTTCATTAATTTTGGACGTTTTGGATTAAACATTAATGCAAAAATAACATTCACAGACGAATTTGAAACTTTTACTGAATATCATTTTTTTTAGCTCAATTGTATTGTTGGTATTTACCGGTAATAGGGTTCTAGCATATTCCAATTTATCACTACAGCAAGACACTACGATCAGAAGGCCAAATAGTGGTCAAATGCGACCTCAGTCTCCCTTAACCGGATCAACTTCGACTCAAGGTAAACCTAAAGATACGACTGCTTCAGAAAAGGTGGAATATAAAGCCAAAGATTCTACCGTTGTAGATAAAACGAGCGAAATCGTTTATTTGTATGGGGAGGCGCGTGTTATATATCAGGGTTTTGAATTGGATGCAGATTATATTGAATTTAATACCAAAACTAACCTGGTCTATGCAAGGGGAAGAACCAATGCAAAAGGGAAGTATGTGGGTAGGCCTATATTAAAGATGGAGGGGCAGGGAACATCAATGGCGGATTCCCTTCGGTATAACCTTAAAACGGGTGCCGGCACTATTCATGGTGTATTTTCAGAGCAGGAGGGAGGGTTTTTCTCTGGCGGCAAGGCAAAAAAGCAACCTGATGATGAAATTCATAGCAAGGGTCAGATTTATAGTACTTGTAACTTGCCACATCCACATTTTGGGATTTACATTACAAAAGGTATCGTTACAAAGAACCAGATCATCACTGGTCCGGTATATCTTGAAATTGAAGATGTACCCTTACCATTAGGCTTACCCTTTGCGTTTTTTCCAAAGCCAAACAAGAAAAGTTCAGGATTTATTCTTCCTAGTCCTGGGGAGGATTTTACAAGAGGATTTTTTCTTAGAGATGGGGGGTATTATCTGGGGCTGAATGATTTCTGGGATGCAAAGGTATTAGGGACCATATTTACCCGTGGCTCTTATGAAGGGTCATTGCTTTCGAATTATATCAAACGATATAAGTATACGGGGACAATAAATTTCCGCTATGCCAATTCAAGATATGGTTCTGAAGGTTCCTCTGATTTTTCTGCACAGAAAGATTTTAACATCATCTGGAACCACAGTCAGAATGCAAATGCAAATCCCGGAACAAACTTTTCTGCTTCAGTTGACGCGGGTACTAGTAGTTACAACAGGAATACTGCTGGTGGCAATAGCTACGATCCAAACCAGACCGCTAAGAATACTCTTCGTTCAAGCATCGCTTATGGCAAGATATTCGGCAATGGCATAACATTTGGATCCGATGTTTCGGGTTACCAGGATACCCAGAATAAAAGCGTGGGTATTACCCTTCCAAACATTAGTTTGGCTGTTCCTACCTTTAATCCTTTTGACTCGAAAGAACGGCTAGGGGAGCAAAAATGGTATCAGAAGATAACTGTAGGATACAGTTTACAAGCCAGTAACTCAATAACGACAACAGAGAGCGAGCTTTTTAAAAAAGAAAGCTTAAGAAAATTCAAGAATGGTTTAAATCACCAGATACCGATCAACATGGCATTTAATGTGCTTACGTTTTTCAACTTCAATACAGGAGTCTCTTACACCGAAAGATGGCATTTTCAAACCATAGAAAGAACATATCTGAGAGTAGTGAATTCTTCTGATCAGATAATCACAGATACCATCCCTGGTTTCAAAAGAAACAATGAATACAATGTGAGTATGGGTACTTCTACCAAGATTTACAGCACCGCTCAATTTACGAAATTTGGAAACTTCAAAGCATTAAGACATGTAATGACTCCTTCTGTAAACTTTAGCTACCGTCCAGATTTTTCCAATGTTCAGCGTGGCTACTATAAAGAAGCTAAGTATATTGATGGAACAAGTGTAATAGGATCAGATGGACGGCCATTGACTTACTCGATCTTTGAAGGGTCATTATATGGTGGGCCAGGTGCCGGGCAAAATGCTTCTATTTCCTTCGGGTTAGACAATACGGTAGAAGCAAAGGTCTTAACTCCGAAAGATACCACTGGAAAGGGCGAGCGAAAGATCCCGATCATCCAAGGTTTGAGTATTAATGGTAGCTACAATTTTCTGGCTAAAAGTTATAAACTGTCAACACTGAGTTTTAACGGGCGTTCACAATTTTCAGATAAATTAGGTGTCAATTATTTCGGTACACTTGATCCGTATCAAACCGAGGATGTCACAGCTAACAATAAAACAACCAGGCAGCTTGTCGATAAATATACCTGGGAGGCTGGTCAGCTTCCACGCTTGACCAGCTTTGGTTTTAGTTTCAACTATAGCTTAAATCCCGAGGCTTTGAAGCGCAGAAATATGAATGAGAATGAACTTCGGCAAAATGCCTCAAAGCTTGGTGCTGTCACGAAAGAGCAAGCTGATGCACTTGCAATGGTGAGCCGGGATCCCAATGCATTTGTTGATTTTAAAATTCCATGGAACTTTGCATTTGACTATGCTTTTCAATACACTACAAATAGGGAAGGCTTAAATAGCTCAGTTACGAATACGCTAAACTTCAATGGTGACGCAAATATTACCCCCAAATGGAAAGTGCAGTTCTCTTCAGGATGGGATTTTAAAGCAAGCACCTTCTCTTACACCAGCTTGTCAATTTACCGTGACTTGCACTGTTGGGACATGAGCGTGAGCTGGGTTCCATTTGGTGCTTATCAATCGTATTCCGTAGATATAAAAGTAAAGGCATCCGTTCTTCAGGATCTTAAACTCAGTAAAAGAAAAGCTTACTACACCCGTTTCTAAACATCAACATATGCTAGCTGAAATTATAACCATAGGAGACGAAATTCTAATTGGTCAGATCGTGGATACCAACTCTGCCTGGATGGCACAGCAGTTGAACCAGATCGGAATCCAGGTGAAGCAGGTCAGCTCGGTATCTGATGATGCTGATCACATAGTTGAGGCCTTAAATCTTGCTCGGAAGCGAGCTACAGTAATATTGATCACAGGTGGATTAGGGCCAACAAAAGATGATATCACCAAATTTACGCTGGCTCGGTATTTTAACATGACTCTTAGGCGTGATGGAGAAACATTAAAACACATTGAGGGTATTTTCGAACGCCTAAACCGTCCGATGATTGACCTGAATATACAGCAGGCCGATGTGCCAGATGGCTGTACAGTAATTCAGAATAAAAATGGAACCGCACCTTGTATGTGGTTCGAATCTGATGGAAACATCATTGTCTCCATGCCTGGCGTGCCTTTTGAGATGATGTACTTGATGCAGGAAGAGATTTTACCGCGATTAAAGCGCGCATTTAAACTTCCCTTTATAGTTCATAAAACAATTCTTACTGCAAATATTGGAGAGTCTTTCCTCGCTACCGAAATAGAATCAATTGAAGATAGTTTGCCCACTTATATCAAACTTGCTTATCTACCAAAACTTGGTCAGGTTCGTTTAAGACTAAGCGCAACAGGTGATGATGAGGAAATTTTGAAACAGGAAGTCAAATCCTTCGCACAGCTTATCATTGAAAGAATTAAACCGTATGTCGTTGTAGAGGATGATATTGCGTTAGAAAAGGCAGTACTTGATGTGATGGAAAGTAAAGGATTGTCGCTATCTACAGCAGAAAGTTGCACAGGGGGCTATATTGCTCATTTAATCACCAAGCATCCGGGTTCTTCAACTGTTTATAAGGGTGGAGCGGTGGTGTATGCTAATGAGCTTAAGCAATCCGTACTAGGTGTTTCCGCAACTACGCTTAACAGTTTTGGTGCTGTCAGTGAAGAGGCAGTAAGAGAAATGGCTCAGGGAGCTTTGAAAAATTTCCAAACAGATTACGCTGTTTCCGTCAGCGGTATCGCAGGGCCTGGCGGCGAGCTGCCTAATAAACCTGTGGGCACTGTTTGGATTGCCGTTGCAAGCAAACATGGAGTAGTTTCAAAGGTATTTCAGTTTGGCAATAAAAGAATGCAAAATATAGAACGTTCTTCTTCAGCCGCTTTAATGATGATTCTAAATGAACTAAAGCTAAACACAGTTTAAGTGTTCTAAATACTTTACTTTTGCAGTTGTTACCAATAATGAAATAAAAGATGGCTCAATACGAATTATTGTTACCTAAAATGGGGGAAAGTGTTGCCGAAGCTACTGTTATTAAATGGATAAAGCAGCCCGGGGATAAAGTAGAGTTAGACGATACCATTCTGGAAATTGCTACTGATAAGGTTGATTCTGAGGTTCCTTCTCCAGTAGCTGGCACATTAGTTAGGCACCTATATAGGGAAGATGAGGTGGTACAGGTTGGTTCAATTATCGCTATTATTGATACAGAAGATATTGATGAACCTACCGAAGTTCCTTTTGTTAATCAAATTAAAGAAGAGGATATTCTGGAGTCGAATGCTCCCGCGATAACAGAGGACTTGCCGACTGCTCAAGATTCACTAGAAAGTGAATCATCGCACCGTTTTTATTCACCACTTGTAAAAAACATCGCAAATCAAGAAAATATTTCTTTACCGGAACTAGAAGGTCTAAAAGGAACCGGCGCCGACGGGAGATTAACAAAAGATGATCTTCTGAGTTACATTTCAAACAAACCAAGTAAAGACAGCCCAAAGCCTTTAGTTTCTGAACCAACAATAACTGCTAACAAGCCAGCATACAGCGTAAGTGGGGGAGATGAAGTCATCGAGATGGACAGAATGCGTAGATTGATTGCTGACCACATGGTAATGAGTGCCTCGACTGCACCACATGTTACTTCTTTTGTTGAGGCTGACGTAACTAATCTTGTGTTGTGGAGAGAAAGGGTTAAAGTAAGCTTTGAAAAAAGAGAAGGTGAAAAAATAACTTTCACGCCCATCTTTATAGAAGCAGTCACAAAAGCCATTAAAGACTTTCCGATGATCAATGTTAGTGTCAATGGTACCCAAATAATTAAAAAGCGGGATATTAACATTGGGATGGCCGCTGCACTACCAAGTGGTAATTTAATTGTGCCTGTTATTAAAAACGCTGATCAGCTCAATCTTGTTGGCTTAACAAAGTCAGTCAATGATTTAGCTGACAGAGCTAGAAATTCTAAACTGAAGCCTGATGAAACGCAAAATGGAACCTTCACATTAACTAATGTGGGTTCGTTCGGAAATGTAATGGGAACTCCAATCATCAATCAACCTCAGGTAGCAATACTGGCAGTCGGTGCCATCAAAAAAAAGCCAGCTGTATTGGAGACAGAATTTGGAGATGTGATAGCAATCCGGCACATGATGTTCTTATCGTTATCGTACGATCATCGTGTGGTAGATGGGGCATTGGGTGGATCATTTGTTAGAAGGGTAGCTGATTATCTGGAAAACTGGGACATTAATAGAGAAATATAAATCGATTAGGGCCCCAATTGAGGCCCTAATACTATCAAAGCAAAACAAAGTATAAAAACTAGTTCAACGAAATTTCTTCTTCAGCAATGGTTTGAAACTCCCTCTCTGTATAAGTATATTTACCTGTATGGGCAATAAAAACATCTTTCTGTTCTAATAAGCCACGATTAGCTAGAAGGGATCTCAAGCTTATATTTCCAATTACATATTTATAATCGTTTCTTGAGAAACGTTCCGTTATGTGTTCCACTTTCAGCTTCTCAAGCGTATATTCATGTGTGTACCTTAAATATACCTCAATATTGACATTGTCTGTATGGATTAAACCATTCAATTGATGATGTTTCTTGTATTCATAGCGATAATCATAACGCAATGCTGCTATGTCGGACAGTACAGCTGCACCGGTTGGATGCCCACCAGCGCCTTTTCCAAAGAAAAATTGTTTATCTGCAAAAGCCGCTTGAACGGTTACGCCATTGTATTCATTCTCCACGTTAAAAAGAAAGTCGTCTGACTTTACAAACTTAGGTAGAACGTAGGTTACAACTTGCTTAGTGCTGATTTTTCTTGCAGTTGGGACAAGCTTAATCTTATAATTCTTTTCCCTCGCGTAACGTATGTCGTGCTCAGAAAGATTTTGAATTCCAACGTTCAGGATTTTGTCCGGATCAATGAATAGGCCATAAGCATGTGCTGTAGCTATCGCTAACTTAAATTTCGGGTCGTAACCTCCAACGTCAAGGATTGGATTTGATTCTGCAAATCCCAGGTCTTGAGCTTGTTTTAAAGCCACTCCGTACTCAAGATCCTCATTGAAAATCTTTGAGAGTATGTAATTCGATGAGCCATTGAAAATTCCGCTGATCCCATGAAGCAATTCGTTGTCATAATACTCTTCCAGGTTTCTGATAATAGGGATACTTCCGCAAACCGCCCCTTCATATAGTAGTGATGAACCGTACTTTGCTTGCAATTGAACAAGTTCCGCTAGATGCATAGCAATCATTTTCTTGTTTGCCGAAACCACATTTTTACCACCAATTAAAGCACGTTTCACTATTGTAAATGCAACATCAGCATCATCAATAAGCTCAACTATTGTATTGATTTCCGGGTTATTTAAAATTTCATTGTGGTCTGTGGTAAACAAGCTCGCATTTAAGCTCCTTTTCTTATCAGAATTCTTAATGGCGATTTTAACGATCTCTAAATTAAGATCCTGACCGCGTATAATATCGTTAAGCCCTTGTCCAACGACACCAAATCCAAAAAGGCCAATTTTAAGTCTTTTGCTCATTTAATTATGCAGTTCTATTGAGTTTTACTATTTTTTTATTTGCACTATCTTTAAGGAAATTGCCAATAATACGTGTGAGACTATCTGTTTCAATCAAAAATCCGTCATGACCATAGGCAGAGTTGATGCTTTTAAAAGTAGCGTTTTGAATATTTTCTCCAAGGTACGCTTGTTCAGAAACTGGGAAAAGAACATCGTTATCTATGCCAATCACTAAAGTATTTGCTTTAATCTGCCTTAAAGCATTAGCTACACTCTTACGACCTCTGCCAACATTATGACTGTCCATGGCCTTAGTCAGATAATAATAACTGAACGCATTGAATCTATTGCAGAGCTTCTCTCCCTGATAACATTGGTATGACGATGCTCTGAAATTTGTCGTCTTATCATTAACGCTTTCAAGTTGAGTAGCCGAATACGCTTCATAAGTCCTATATGACAACAATGCAATGCTTCGGGCAGTCTTAAGACCTTTTAAGCCTCCTTTAGGATTTTGAGCATAAAAGCTGCGGTCTGTTGAGATTGCTAGTCGTTGACTCTCATTGAATGCTATTCCCCATGGGGAATGTGATGCATTTGTGGCCATTAGGATTAAATTCTCAATTTTGTTGTTATCGGCAATAGCCCACTCCATGGCCTGATGACCGCCTAAAGAACCTCCTATTAGGACTTTTATCTTCCCAATGTTTAAGTGATCAGCTAATAAACGATGTCCATTAACGATATCTCTTATCGTAAATTCAGGAAAAGATAAATAATAAGGCTGGCCGGTAGCTTCATTTACACTTAAGGGATTTGTGCTTCCATAATGGGATCCCAGTATATTGGCACAAACTATAAAGTGTTCCTCTGGATTAAACAGGTCATTATTACCAAACAATCCTTTCCACCATTCAAGAACGTCAGAATTGGCGGTAAGTGCATGACAAACCCAGATTACATTATCTTTATTACTGTTTAATTTCCCATAAGTTTGATAAGCAATTTGAATGTTTGCAAGTTCATTTCCGCTTTCTAACCTAAACGGATTATCGTAATTGTAAGTAGCCTTAGTACTCATTATATGTGTAAACGTATTGTTATTATTTATGGTTTATTATTGCGAAGGCCTGTTCAAAGTCTGCCTTGATATCATCTATATGCTCCAGACCAACTGAAACCCTTAAGAGATTAGGCAATACCCCTGATGCTGCTTGTTCCTCCATGCTCAGTTGTTGATGTGTTGTTGCTGATGGCTGAATGATCAGCGTTTTTGCGTCGCCGACATTTGCAACATGACTCACTAATTTGAGGCTATCTACAACTGTGGTCGTGCTACTCGCATCTCCATTTAATTCAAAAGACAACATGGCACCAAAACCGTTTTGTAAATATTTTTTAGCATTGGCGTGATAAGGGCTACTTTCCAGTCCTGGATAATTGACTTTCTTGACCGCTTCGTGACCGTCGAGCCATTGCGCAAGGGACAAAGCGTTATCTACGTGACGCTGAACCCTCAATGATAAGGTTTCTAAACCTTGAATTAGCAAAAATGAGTTGAAAGGCGACAAAGATGGGCCAAAGTCGCGTAGGCCCTCAACTCTGGCGCGAATGGCAAATTGTATGTTTCCAAAAGGGCTACCTATTCCAAAAACATCGCTAAATACCAGTCCGTGGTAGCCTTCGGACGGCTCGCTAAACTGAGGGAACTTTCCATTTCCCCAATTGTAAGTTCCGCCATCAACTATCACCCCGCCAATGCTCGTGCCATGGCCTCCAATCCATTTGGTCGCAGACTGCACTACGATGTGTGCTCCATGCGCTAGAGGCTTGAATAGGTATCCTGCTGCGCCAAAAGTATTATCCACAATCAAGGGTAAATCGTGTTTATTTGCTATCGCAGAAAGCCTTTCAAAGTCAATAATGCTGAAAGAAGGATTCCCTATACTTTCTAGGTATATCGCCTTTGTTTTGCTATCGATTTGTGCTTCGAAATCTTCCACATTATCACCATTGGCGAATTTGACTTCGATTCCAATACGCTTAAATGCTACCTTAAATTGATTGTAGGAACCGCCGTATAAGTGTGATGACGAAACGAAATTGTCCCCTACCTGAAGAATATTATTAAGCGCTATAAACTGCGCCGCCAGTCCTGATCCCACAGCCAATGCTGCGACTCCGCCTTCCAATGCCGCAACTCGTTTCTCAAATACATCAGTAGTTGGGTTCATGATGCGGGTGTAAATATTGCCGAACTCTTTTAATGCAAAAAGGTTTGCGCCATGTTCCGAGTTCTTGAATGCGTAAGAAGTGGTTTGGTAAATTGGGACGGCTCGTGAACCTGTTGTTGGGTCTATTTCTTGGCCAGCATGTATTTGTAGTGTTTCGAATTTGTAGGAAGTTGACATAATTTAAGTTTAGAAAAGTAAATTTTAATTGTACATAGTTCTTTGGCGTACCCTTTTGAAGGGCCTTCCGGATTGAATTATTTACACAAAGGGAAGATTGTTGTTTTATAGCATGCAACAGCACATACAGGGAGTATGCTTATGGCTACAACAATTGATTAGATATGGTAAGAATTTAACTGTTTTCATCTTGTTTAAATTTATCTTTCCAAGAAGCACCATGCACCCTGGTCAGGAATTGGCACCTTCTCCAATTGGAGGGTTGCCAGTGGGTCATTGAGCCTGTCTCTCGCCACTTCTTTATAAATCAAACCATATAATAAGGAATGACTTCATAGCTATTGCTATGTGTTGGTACAAATGTATAATATACACTTAAATATACCAAAATATTATTCTGATTATTTTATAATATACTGAATTTCAGTTGAATGAAATTTAATGAATAGATCTTTTAGCTTGATTCACTGGGTTTTATTAGCTTAAAGCCTGATTTATATCCTCAATTAGGTCGTCAATATGTTCTAGGCCGACCGATATCCGAATTAAATTCTGTGGAGTTTTTGTGTCAGGTCCTTCAACGGATGCCCTGTGCTCTATTAAGCTTTCTACGCCGCCCAGACTAGTAGCCTGAGCGAAAATCTTTACTGTGTTTACAACTTTTCTTGCTTCCTGGGCACCACCTTTAACCAAGATAGACATCATTCCACCAAACGAACTCATTTGTTTTTTGGCGATCTCGTGCTGCGGATGCGAAACTAAGCCAGGGTAGTACACAGCCTCAACCTGTTGGTGTTGCTCAAGAAATATGGCCAGAGCCATACCATTTTCACTATGGCCACGCATCCGGTAAGGCAGTGTCTTTATGCTTCGTAATAAAAGAAAGCAATCAAAAGGAGATGGTACCGCTCCACCTATTTGTTGTATATTTCTGATAGCTTCCCAAAGATCATCTATTTTAGCAGTTATCAAAATGCCGCCTAGCACGTCACTGTGGCCACCGATGTATTTGGTTGAAGAATGCATTACGATATCTGCCCCAAGATCTATTGGATTTTGGAGACAAGGGGAGGCAAAAGTACTGTCACATGCCATAACGAGGTTGTGTTTTTTGGCGATGGCAGAAATCGCACTTATATCGGTCACTTTTAGTAGTGGATTTGATGGCGTCTCGATCCAGATCAAGGCTGTATTGTCTTTAATAAAAGATTCTAAAGATTCAAGGTTCGTTAGGTCGACAAAATCAAACTCCAGCGTACTTGCGAAGATGGACATCAACTGCTTTTTAAAACCCCAATACATATCATCCGGCGCGATGATGTGACTCCCCGGTTTTAACGCCTGAAACAAGCTCATTCCTGCAGTATTGCCAGATGAAAAAGCACAGGCTTCCTCACCATGCTCCAGATCTGCCAGTGTTTTTTCAAGATTAGACCTGTTTGGATTACTTATCCTGCTGTAGATATGTCCGCCTGAATAGCCACCTTCTTCATTTCTTAAAAAAGTTGTAGATAGGTTAATAGGGCTGGTCACATCATTGGTGCTTGCTTTGAATAAATTTCCGGAATGTATAGCAAGTGTTTCGGGCTTCATTATGATATTGTTAGGTAGATAAGCGCTTATTAAGCTTAACAGTGATAAAGGTAGAAAATATTCTGTTTAAGTTTTGGCAAGATTTGTGTAATTGAAAAGCAAAACAACATTGATATGAAAAGAATAATCCTAATAGCAGCCATTTTATGTAGTTCATTAATGGTTTTGCAAAGCTGTTCCCCTAAGGGTGCTGCAAACTCAACGGTCAAAAGAGGCGACATAACTGGTAACTGGGTATTGAGCGATATTACTTTTGAAGGACTTCCGCAATCTGCGGTTAAATCTTTGTTTGATGAAGGTTCCTATACTTGCTTTCAAGGAAGTACCTGGAGCCTAACAAACAGCGGTAATGGAACTTATACGCTCCCCGGTGGTGGAGCTTGCGCAGCAAAAACACAATCTATCTATTGGTCAGCTTCACCAGCAGATCAAACTTTTCAATTCAAAAAGATCTTTGAAGGAGATAAAGCTAAGAATGTAACCTCTGGATATCGACTGGTACTTACTTCTAGCGATGGAAATAATATGGTGATTAAGTCACCTGTTGAATATGGTACATCACCAGCCTACATCGTGCTTAACTTTACAAAGGCAGTAAAATAATTTGACACTTTGGTTACGTGAAAAGGGATTCAATTGATTTTGAATTCCTTTTTGTATTACAGCTCTTTTACACAACCCTGACAGGTAATAGTTCTTGAGGAAATGTGTTCTCTTGATTTTATCTTACTTTTGCCATATTATAAAAACTTAATGAGTACTACGTCAACATTATCAGTTTTAATTCACGATCAGGACTTATCTGAACAACTTAGGTTCATCGCTGAGAAAGTTTCAAATCAAGAGCGGATTACTTTTGATGAGGGTGTTTACCTTTACGAGCATGGAGAGCTTGGATATCTTGGGGCCCTTGCCAACTATATTCGGGAACAAAAACATGGTGACAAGACTTATTTTAATAAGAACTTTCATCTTGAGCCTACTAACCTTTGTGTGTACGATTGTAAGTTTTGTTCTTATTCCCGGCTGATAAAACAGAAAGAAGAGGGCTGGGCATTAACGCTGCAGGAGATGTTGGATGTAGTTAAAAAATATGATGATGAACCAGTGACTGAAGTTCATATTGTGGGTGGCGTTTTGCCGCAATACGATGTAGCTTTCTATTCTGCGCTTTTCACTGCTATCAAGCATCACCGCCCAAATCTACACGTAAAAGCCTTAACTCCGGTTGAATATCACTATATATTCAAAAAGGCCAAGATAGATTATGCCACTGGGATGAAGCTTATGAAAGATGCCGGACTGGAATCTATACCAGGTGGTGGTGCTGAAATTTTTCATCCGGAAGTACGTGAAATTATAGCAAAAGATAAATGTACTGGTGAGCAGTGGTTACAGATCCATGAGGAGTGGCATAAACTCGGTATGCGTTCCAATGCGACAATGCTTTATGGCCATATAGAAAAATATGCACATAGAATTGACCACATGGAACAACTGCGACAACTGCAGGATAGGACCGGTGGTTTCCAGACTTTCATTCCTCTGAAGTTTAGAAATCAACACAACCAGATGGAGAATGTTCCAGAGGTGTCAGTTATTGAGGATTTAAGAAATTATGCAATCTCAAGGATCTACCTTGATAATTTCGATCATATCAAAGCTTATTGGGCGATGATTAGCAGACAAACTGCTCAACTCTCCTTGAATTTTGGTGTAGATGACATCGACGGAACGCTAGATGATACCACCAAAATCTACTCAATGGCTGGAGCGGAGGAACAACATCCGGCAATGAGTACAAAAGAGCTTGTTAACTTAATTATGCAAGTAAAACGTAAGCCAATAGAAAGAGATACCTTATATAATGTGGTGACTGATTTCACAGACGTTGTTTTCGAAGAGGATGTTAAGCCTCAGTTTTATAAGTTGCCGGTGATTAATTAGATGGACAAAGAACTATATATCATCAGACATGGTGAAACTGAATTAAATAAGCAAGGAATTGTACAAGGCAGGGGTATCAATAGTGATCTCAATGATACAGGCCGTGCACAGGCTGCAGCTTTTTATGAGATGTATAAAGATGTCCCTTTTCAAAAAATTTATACATCAACTTTGAAGCGAACACATCAGACTGTTCAGCGTTTCATCGACGGAGGTGTCCGATGGGAACAGCTTTCTGGTTTAGATGAGCTTGCCTGGGGGGAATGGGAAGGTAAATCGAACGATGCCAATACTATAGCAGCTTTTAAATCGATAATGGAAAAATGGCAGTCAGGTGATTACGATTCTAAGTTTGATGGGGGAGAAAGTCCAAATGAAGTACTCTTGCGCTTAACAGAAGCGGTCGAGATAATTAAAAGTCATAAAGAAGAAAAGTTGGTTCTAATTTGTATGCATGGTCGCGCAATGCGGTTACTCCTATGTTTACTTGCAAATAAACCACTTTCTGAGATGGGTGATTTCCCACATCTGAATACCACGCTTTACAAAGTAGAATTGACTGACGATATTTTTAATATCGTGGAGTTCAATAATACTGACCATTTAAAATAAGTGCTTTGAGTAGAATAAAAATATCTGCAGTAGCCTACACCAATACTAAACCTTTTATCTACGGTATATCACACTCTGAAATATTTGATAAAATAGACCTTAGCCTTGATATACCGTCAGATTGTGCTGCGAAACTAATCAATCGGCAGGTTGATATTGGTCTTATCCCTGTAGCAGCAATACCTTTTGTGCCAAATGCAAACATAGTGGCAGACTATTGCATAGGGTCTGTAGGTGCGGTTAATTCCGTATTTATATTCAGCAATCTTCCCGTAGAAGAGATAAAAACAGTAAGACTTGACAGTCATTCAAGAACTTCCAACAATCTTGCTAAGGTTCTCCTTAAGTTTCACTGGAAGAAAGAAGTTGAATTCACCACAGATATCGACGCTACAACGGATGCCTTCGTACTAATTGGAGATCGTACTTTCGGAAAAAGAGACACCTATCCCTTCGTGTATGATATGGGGGAGGAGTGGATGCTATTCACGGGACTTCCCTTTGTTTATGCAGCATGGGTTGCAAATAAGCCAATCGATCAATCATTCATTGACGAATTCAATAAAGCACTTGCTTTCGGTTTGGCCCATAGAACAGAGTTGTTGAACGAATTGCCTGTTCAGAAAGGTTTTGATCTCAAAGATTATCTTTTCAATAAACTCGATTTCGATTTGACTCACAAAAAACGGGAAGCTCTGGATCTTTTCCTATCTTATATCTCAAGATTGTAAACCTATTCACAATCCATAAATTTTCCACAAATCATAAAGGCTCCAAATGAAGGTGGTATATTTACGATTTTGTAAACAGATATATTTTGGCGAAAGACGTGTATAAAGAAACCCCCTTAATGCAACAATATAATGCTATCAAGGCGAAATATCCCGGTGCATTACTTTTGTTTAGAGTTGGTGACTTTTATGAAACCTTTGGCGAAGATGCTGTTAAAACTGCACAGATTCTAGGTATTGTTCTGACCAGAAGAGGTACAGGACCTAACGGCGCATTGGAGCTTGCTGGTTTTCCTCACCATTCACTTGATAACTACCTTTCTAAATTAGTTAGAGCCGGTCAGCGGGTAGCGATATGCGATCAGTTGGAAGACCCGAAAACTACTAAAACTATTGTCAAAAGAGGCGTCACTGAACTTATAACACCAGGCGTTGCATACGGTGACAACATTTTAAACCAAAAATCTAATAACTACCTCGCCGCTGTTTATTTTGAGAAAAACACTTTAGGTGTGTCTTTCGTAGACATCTCTACGGGTGAATTTTTGGTAGCCCAGGGCGACGCAGAATATATTGATAAACTTTTACAAGGCTTCAAGCCTAATGAAGTCGTTTATCAAAAAACCAAACGTAAGGAGTTTCTGGAATTTTTCGGCGATAAGTTTTATACTTTTCACCTGGATGACTGGGCTTTTACATCAGACTATGCAAATGAAATCCTGACTAAGCATTTCGAAGTGAATTCGTTAAAAGGCTTCGGGGTAGATAAGCTTCAGGCAGGTATTGTAGCCGCGGGTGTAGTCTTACATTACCTGAATGATACGGAGCACCGCAATTTAAAGCACATTAGCGCCATATCCAGGCTGGAGGAGGATAAATACGTTTGGCTAGATCGATTTACAATCCGAAACCTGGAGCTGGTAAGTTCTCCGCATGACAATGCGGTAACCCTGTTTGAAGTCTTAGATCAGACTTCCACTCCTATGGGGGCACGATTATTATACAAGTGGATCATCATGCCTTTAAAGGAACTGAAGCCTATTAAGGAGCGGCTAGGTATGGTAGAATATCTTGTTAAAGATGAGTCCCTGCTTGAATCTTTTAACAACCACATCAAGCAAATTGGAGACTTAGAGCGCTTGATCTCTAAAGTCGGCTTACAACGCGTAGGTCCCAGAGAGCTATGCGCTCTAAAAAGGGCCTTATACCATATCGAGTCGGTCAAAAGTATTGCAGAAGAAACAAAGAATCCCTTCCTTGGTGTACTGGCAGAGCAGCTTAATCCCTGTTTAACGATCAGAGAAAAGCTAGAAAGAGAGCTACAGCAAGATCCTCCAGCACTATTAATTAAAGGAAATGTGATTGCCGACGGTATAGATGAAGAGCTTGACCGCTTGAGAAAGATTGCTTTTGGCGGTAAGGATTATTTGGTTGAAATCCAGAAGCGGGAAGCGGCCTCAACCGGAATTCCTTCTTTGAAGGTAGCATTTAATAATGTTTTTGGATATTACCTGGAAGTAACTCATACCCATAAAGATAAGGTACCAGAAGACTGGATCAGGAAGCAGACCTTGGTAAGTGCTGAACGATATATTACACCAGAGCTGAAGGAGTACGAAGAACAGATTCTTGGAGCAGAAGAGAAAATCCAGGTGATCGAAGTCCGCATGTACAACGAACTTATGTTCAAGGTATCTGCATACATTAAACAGATTCAGTTAAATGCCTTCCTTATCGCTCAGCTTGATGTGCTCTTGTGTTTCGCTCAGCTTGCCATTAAAAATCATTACGTAAAACCTGAAGTAAATAACGGAATGGCACTTGACATCAAAGGTGGAAGACATCCTGTTATAGAAAGAAGACTTCCGGTTGGTGAAGAGTATATTACCAATGATGTATTTCTTGATAACGAAACTCAACAAATAATTATCATTACCGGGCCAAATATGTCGGGTAAGTCGGCAATCTTGAGGCAGACAGGCTTGATTGTCCTGATGGCTCAGATGGGATGTTTCGTGCCCGCTAAAACCGCGGCTATCGGGTTGGTTGACAAGATTTTCACCAGGGTTGGCGCATCAGATAATCTTTCTTCAGGAGAAAGTACCTTCATGGTTGAGATGAATGAAACCGCGAGTATATTAAACAATATTTCAGACAAGAGTCTGATCCTTCTAGATGAGATTGGCCGAGGAACTAGTACCTATGATGGTATCTCTATTGCCTGGGCAATTGCAGAGTTTCTACACCAACATCCCACAGCAAAGCCCAAGACTTTATTCGCTACTCATTACCATGAACTGAATGAGCTTGTGAATACAATGGGAAGGATTAAGAACTTTAATGTTTCAATAAAAGAAGTCGGCAACCGCGTTATTTTTTTAAGAAAGCTAGTTCCTGGAGGCAGCGAACATAGCTTTGGTATTCATGTAGCAAAGATGGCTGGTATGCCTCCCAAACTGATCAATCGTGCTAATGAGATTCTTAAAAAGCTTGAAATTGACAGAACTGAAGGGCAGAGCATTAAAGATAGCATCAAAAAAGTACAGAATCAGGCCTACCAGTTACAAATGTTTGCTGTTGAAGACCCCGTCCTTATTAAAATTCGTGATTCTATAAATAACCTGGATGTAAACATCCTAACTCCGGTAGAAGCGCTTCTTAAACTAGATGAAATTCAACGCATTATAAAACAATAAGCTATGTACATGACCAAAAGTGATACGCTCCATTTCAAGCTGATTTTTGGATTAATACTTATGATGGTTTTCGCTTCATGTGCCTCTAGAAGACCACCAGTCAAAACCAATGCTGCTGCGGCTAAAATTGCTGACGCCATGTCGAACTTGAAAAGTAAGCAGTTGTACCGATTCATTACAGACTGGACTGGAGTAAAGTATAAGCTTGGTGGTTTGGATAAAGGGGGGATTGATTGCTCTGGTTTTGCGCTTCTACTAGAGAAACACATTTATAGTATTGGCTTGCCAAGACGGTCAATAGACCAGGCAGAAACAATCCGGGAAAAGAACATTGATCAGCTAAAAGAAGGCGACCTTATATTTTTTTCGTTTAAAGGCAGAGAGGTTGATCACGTTGGTGTATATTTGAATAATAACTACTTTGTCCATGCCTCGACTACAAGAGGGGTTGTTGTAGACGATTTAACCTTACCCACTTATCAAAAGGCTATGGTGAAGGCCGGGTCTTTTAAAAACTAAATGATGTCAGAAAACAATCAGGATTCTTTTTGGAAAAAGTACAAGCGTTTTGCTACAACAGAAATTCTGATGTATCTTATCATGATCATTGGTATTGCACTTGGCATAATAATCCTTAGCTAGTTTACGATGAAAACGATCTTGTTTTGATCGTTACTGCTTACGGCGTTAAAAAAGTCAGTAAACTTAGTATAATCCTCAGCAGGGAATGTACCATTGTTTAGTACAATCTTCCTTTTATAGGTCAGCTTTTTTCCCTCGATCTTTGATGTCAATGTGTAAGATCCGAAGGGTGATTTAAGATCAATATCGTTCGGCTTGAGGTCAATTTTATATCCGTCAGGTAAATTATAAACCACTTCATCAATATCGGTATAACCACGGTTTATGTACAATGCTAGCGTTCTATTTCTTACTTCCGGAACTTGTCTTGATTTATTAAAGGCATTCAATGTAAGATAAACGTGTTTGTTGTTCTCTGGTGCATACCTTGGAATGGTAAGATTCAATATTTCTGTCGTAACTGGATCAATGTCCTTATTTTGAGTTAGTTTCAGATCTGTAAAATCAATATTATCTATATCATATTCGTCCTTTAAAAGTTTAAGTTGCTCTGAATAGGGTTTATTTATCAAGCCGTTATAATTTTCATATTGTGAACCTGCAAATATAGTTTTCAGTTTCCCATTTATGCTGCCGTCTGCAGTCAGCGTCAGTTCGGCTTCTCTCTCCAGTAAATTGTTGTCTGTGAAAAGCGTTGGCGTCCTCAATACTTTTCCACCCTCAGGGGTACAAGCGAGAACAAATCTGTCATCCGTAAAGGTGCCAAGGTAACCGAATGGAGCATCCTGACTGGTGCATTCCAGCCATGTGGTGTCGTTTTCGAAAGGGAGACATAAAATAATGTGGTTTCCCTGATCCATACTAGCAAAATCCGGATCTATGCTTTTTTTTAAGCTACCCGCAAAGACAACGCAGTAATAGCTTTCAATATTAACAGCTTTTAGCAGACTCTGCGCATAGTTAACCAGTGCCTTGCAATCTCCATACGAAAGTCTGTCGACCTCAGCTGCCTGAAAGGGCTGGTACCCACCAATTCCAACTTGAACACTGATGTACCTCGTTTTTTTCTGAAGATACTTATATACTATTCTTGCTTTTTCTTTATCATTAATAGCACCCTTCACCAGATCATTAATCATCTTAACAGTCTCCGCATTCAACTGCTGCCTGCTTTTGATCAGGTCATCATAAACCCACTTCCCCAAGTCTTTCCAATCTTTATAAGTTCCCTGATGGCCATAGTAGCTGAATTTCTCTGGTGCAACCTTGACGTAGGTGAGGTAACTATCAGGATCAGGTGCATAGGGTTCCGATTTGAATGCGTTTAGCTTACTTACCTTCCAAGTGTAGCTTTCGAACTTATCATTCTTTTGTACATCTGCGGCTCCGTTAAAATTATACGCCTTGATTCGTATCTTGTCGCCAGGCTTACATATGAAGGTATAAGTGCTTTGTTCCACTGCCACATCAGGGTAGGGGTTTGCATACCAGTCAGGTATATTCAGGTTTTGTTTAAACCTCATTTCATACTCGTAAACTACGGTATACGGGTAGGTACTTACTGAAGGACTGTAATATTTTACACGGTCATCCTCAAAAAGAGAGAAGTTACTCACTGCACTTTCATCAGTAAAATTGCTTAAGTTAAATTTTTCTGTCGGAGCCCCAGATTCATTCAAAACTAACCCCTTAACCCTTTTTATACTCGTATTTTTATTGTAATATAACGCCAGCGCCGCCCGTTGACTGGCATTTTTGTTCAAAACCGTTATTATCTTTTTAACCGTAAATATTACGTTTTCAGGTGCACGCATATCTACGGAAGTTTCCATGCTCCTAATCACTGCATTAGCGCGATTTTTAAGAGTCACTGGTATGTTCTCCATCTGGTAATTGCTGTAGTCCTGAGCAAAGCATTTAAGACACAGCAACAGTGCAATTAATAAAAATCTGACCTTCATATTACTTTGCTTTTTTAAGAATAATATCAGTTTTCTGCAATTGAATCATTCTACTGTAGAATTCCTTCAAAGCAAGGTATTCTTCAGGGCTATAGATTGGCTTATTTAGTTGAAATACTTGTGTAAAGGTTAAAGTATTTCCCATTAATGTAGTGTTAGACATGAACTTTCCTCCATTCTCAGGTAGCGCCATTGAAACATTTTTAGGTTGCTCTGCCAGGTACAGGTTTTCCGGAAGCTTAATCATCATGGTCACCCTTTCCTCGCGCGCAGCACCCATATCAACTGGATAAGTCCGTTCATTTAAGTTAAATGGGTTTTTGCTGGTACGGTTGATAAAGAAAGGATTAAAGTACAGTTGTGCGAAGTTCATGTTTTCAAATACCTTCATTTCAATTTCATACTTTTCAACTAGGGCATTTTCAAGCGTATCAAGGTTCTCAATAACATGGTTTAATATTTTGATGTTAGGCATTTGCTCATCCAATTTTTCTACATATTCGTCAACAGAGCCTGCTGCACCAATTTGAGCTCTCTTATTTAAGGCGGCGTAGCCCATTGAATACGTGGTAAGCAATCCTTTCAAGTTTCCACTTAGATCGAGGGCAGCTTCCAGAATATATTTCGTTGTCTCCTTTTGTGGGGCCCTAATCTCATACCAATAAGATGCTTTTTTCTTAAATCCAATAGCCCTTCCATTGCCATTTACGCAGTTCAACGGAATAAGTCCAAAAGGAAGTTGAGGCTCTGAAGCATCAAGAAGATAGGTTTGATCTCCAAGATTTAGCTTCGCGATCACATAATTGAATTCTGAGATCACCGGATATAGACTGTTAACCAAGCCATTTTGACGAGTGGATAGAATTAAGGCTTCTGCATCCATACCTGCAGCGTTTAATGCAGTAACCAGCGCAAGATTGATATCTCCAACATTACCTGACCGGGTTTCTAGCGCTTTTTTTATTCCGTTTTCGGTACGTATTCCAATAAAGTGGTTGCTTTTGATACTCCTCCCTATGTACGTATAAATCGCCTTTGCCTTCGAAAGGTGGTCTGTAGCCTCACGGGTAATGGCTGGCAGTAGCGGAATAAATAAGTCTTTTCTCTTAAGCTGTGCCCCAAAGGATTTATCATCAAGCAACTCGTTGTCCACATCTCTCCAGGTTTTGGTGATGTTGGTCTTGCTTCCAGAGGCAGTGGTATAATCAGACAGTTCATAGTATATGGCTGACTTAAAATTATCGGGTGCCGTCATATAATCTTCCTGAATGAAGGCTGGCACATCAGTCATGATATAGGTCATTTTCGAACAATCGGCCTTCATTCCTGAAATCACCAGGCATTCTTTCTGTAGCTCCGCCTTTGTAGAGGTCAGTTTTTTTGCTCCTCTTAGAGAAACATTGTAGTTGTAAATAGCAGGAATAGTAGAAACAAATTCACTACGCAACTTAGGTATACTGGACTGAAATTCCCAACTCTTAAAGTTAAATATAGTGGGAATGCGCATTAGATAACTATACTCAATAACACTGCCCTCAACTAAATTGGGCATGGTGAACTTTTTTAAACTGACGTATTTATTTCTTTTCTCATTAAAGATCTTTTTTTTATCCAGTTCATATCGTAATAATTTTCCATCAACAAAATTGAAAGTCGTTGCTTTTAATTCGTCGATTGAGTCTTCGTTTTCGGTATACGTCCGTAGTGGAATCACCACATTCCCATTCTCAAAACCGTTCTTATTGAATATTTTAATTCTTACGTGATATACGAAGTTGATATACATATGACCATCGTTATAGTCTAACTGCATCGCTGCTGCCCCATATTCGTTGATCACCATAGCATTGGCGTTACTGTCCAATCTGGTGTTTGTCAGATTTATATCACTACCACTTACGCCTCCGTAAGTGAAATCTTGCGCCATGGTGCCCAATGATAATGTGGAAAGAAAAAAGAATAGATAAATGTGTTTCATAACTAAGAGCAGTCTAATGAGGCAATATAACCTTTGAAACATAAATAAAAAAACATATTATCGATTAAATGAATCATTTTTACGACTTTTGAAGCGCTACAAAACGCTGCACATGAAATTAAATTTAATACGTCCCCTCGCTTTTTTCGATCTTGAAACTACTGGTGTGAATGTTGGAGCAGATCGCATTGTTGAAATCTCCATTCTTAAAGCTATGCCAGACGGTTTGGAGCTTGTAAAAACATTGAGGATCAATCCAGAGATGCCAATTCCTTTGCAGTCGTCAGTAATTCACGGTATCTATGAAGAACATATATTAAGTGAACCTACGTTTAAAACGGTAGCGAAGGAGATCGCAGATTTTATTGGTGATGCAGACCTCGCCGGCTATAATTCCAATAGGTTTGACATACCTGTTCTATTAGAAGAATTTTTAAGGGCAGGGATAGATTTCGATATGAATGACAGGAAGTTTGTCGATGTTCAAAACATATTTCATCAAATGGAACAACGTACGCTACGCGCAGCCTATAAGTTTTACTGTGACAAAGATATTGTCAATGCACACTCTGCTGAAGCTGATATCATTGCTACCTACCATGTTCTGTTAGCACAGATCGAACGCTATAAGGATGCCAATTTTGAGGATAAGCAAGGCAATATCTCTAAACCAGTTCAAAATGATGTTGATGCGTTACATGCTTTTAGTAACATGAATAAGCCTGTGGATTTCGCCGGCCGAATGGTCTTTAATGAAGAGGAGCAAGAGATCTTTAACTTCGGAAAACATAAAGGTAAAACTGTAGAGCAGGTATTCGACATAGAACCTAGTTACTACTCTTGGATGAAGCAGGGCGATTTTCCGTTGTACACTAAGAAAAAGTTAACAGAAATATGGGAACGTTGGAACAAAAAAAAGGAAGCCCTTAAACAGGAAAAGAAAGTGCATGAAAAAGGACTAGTAAATCCAGCGGCTAAACCTGTAAACCATCACGCCAGCCAGTCATCCACCTCATCCAAAGTAGCTCAAAATCAATCACGTCCTCAGTTTATCCCTAATAAGGAATCAAAACCAGTGGATGTTACCAACGATATGTTGGAACAACTGAAGATGAAGTTTGGAAAGTAGTACTTGATGTTCAGCGATTAACTTTCCTTAGAAAGTCAATATTTCTTTTAAGACCCTTAAACTTTGCTCGCTTAACAGCAGAATTTTTAAAGATCGTTTTAAAAACGTCTTCTGTAATATCTAGCCAATCCGTTTTCTTCATTTGAAGCAAATTGTCATTAGGCTTGAAAGCAGGCTCTAAATTAGGCACGGAGAATCTGTTCCATGGGCATACGTCCTGACAAATGTCGCAACCAAACATCCAATTGTCCATCTTATCATTAAAGTGATAAGGAATTTCGTCTTTTAACTCAATGGTCAGATAAGAAATGCATTTTTTTGCGTCTATAATGAAAGGAGACAGTATTGCTTCGGTAGGGCAGGCGTCAATACATTTCGTACAGGTGCCGCAATGATCAGTTTCAAACGAATTGTCATATTCCAGATCCAGATCTACAATTAACTCTGCAAGAAAGAAAAAAGAGCCACTTTTTTTGCTGATCAGATTACTGTTTTTACCGATCCAACCAATCCCTGCTCGCTTTGCCCATGCACGATCTAAGACGGGAGCAGAGTCTACAAAGGCGCGACCGGCTACCTCCCCAATATTATCTGAAATAAAATTTAGTAGTTCACACAGCTTTGCCTTTATGACTTGATGGTAATCAGCACCAAATGCGTATTTAGATATCTTGGGAGATTCGGGATCAATTTGTTGTGCTTCAGAATAATAGTTCAAGGTAAGTGATATGACTGATTTAGCATCATCAACCAAGAGCCTGGGATCCAGTCTTTTGTCAAAATGATTTTCCATATAACCCATTTTACCATGATGATTATTATTGAGCCACTTTTCCAGTCTGGGGGCTTCGTCGTTTAAGAATTCAGCCTCCGAGATCCCACATTGCATAAAGCCAAGACGTTGGGCCTCATCCTTAATGAGCTTGCTATATCTCGCACGATTTTCAATCATCAGTCACAAAGATAAACTTTAGGATTAAAACATTTTATTTAAGCTGCTGTTGTAGCCTATAATAAAGATAATGAACTAAACCCAAGATCATGGAAACTAAAGATCCCAATTATAGCGAAGACCCCAATCATATTGAAGATCCAAATAGGCCTTCTAAACCCATTGAACATGATTATGCAAAACACGAGCAAGATCCGGGGCCATCGCCACAAGCTGTTGAAGAGTATGACAGCAACGGAGCGGGGAAAGTTCTCAAGTGGATTCTTCCGGTGCTTGTCATTATTCTTTTAGTATACTGGTTTGTCATACGGAAATAAGAAATATCTCGTAATAATAAAAATAAAAGGACAGTCTTAAATGACCGTCCTTTTATCGTTTTAACGCGATTACTTTCTAAAATAATTTCCCCACTTGACCGGGATAATTCCTTTTTAAATGCTTGTAAGCGGCTTCAGTAGCTTCCCTGCCTCTTGCAGTTCGCATAAGAAAACCTTCTTGAATTAAAAAAGGCTCATAAACCTCTTCAATTGTTCCTTCATCATCACCCACTGCAGTTGCGATTGTTTTTAAGCCAACAGGGCCACCTTTGAATTTATCAATAATAGTGATCAGAATCTTGTTGTCCATCTCATCAAGACCATGCTCATCCACATTCAAAGCATTTAATGCATAACGTGCAATTTCAGTATCAATCTCACCATTGCCCTTAATTTGCGCGAAATCCCTTGTGCGTCTCAATAACGCGTTTGCTATCCTCGGAGTTCCACGACTTCTCCTCGCAATCTCGTATGCACCCTCGTCTGTAATAGGTGTTTTCAATATTTCGGATGAGCGTAATACGATAGTTGTTAGTAATTTGGCGTCATAATAAGCAAGGCGGGAGTTAATTCCAAACCTGGCCCTAAGTGGAGCTGTTAGCAAACCCGAACGTGTAGTGGCACCGACCAACGTGAACGGATTTAAATTAATTTGTACTGATCTTGCATTGGGGCCACTTTCAAGCATGATATCAATCTTAAAATCCTCCATTGCAGAGTACAAATATTCCTCTACTAATGGACTTAGCCTGTGAATCTCATCTATGAATAAAATATCTCCGGTATCCAGATTTGTAAGCAAGCCCGCCAGATCGCCAGGTTTATCAAGAACAGGTCCGGAAGTTACCTTAATTCCAACATTCATTTCATTGGCAATGATGTAAGATAAAGTAGTTTTGCCGAGTCCTGGAGGACCGTGCAGTAGCACATGGTCAAGCGGTTCAGATCTGAGCTTCGCAGCCTGTACAAAGATCTTTAGGTTTTCCATCACCTTTTCCTGTCCGGTGAAGTCCTCAAAAGCCTGAGGGCGCAGAACTTTTTCGACATCCCGCTCTATTGGAGATAAACTTTCAGCAGAGGGATCAAGGTTTTCATTCATATTGTAAAGTTAAGATAAAAGGTCTGCTTTGCTAAATTTTTTAGATACTTTGATCTCCTTAGTTCCGTTGGTGTACTGATAAAAACCTTCGCCAGACTTAATGCCTTTCTTTCCTGCAGCAACCATATTTACCAGCAGGGGACAGGGCGCATATTTAGGATTTCCAAAACCATCATACAGTACGCTCAGAATGGATAAGCATACATCTAAACCAATAAAATCCGCCAATTGTAAAGGACCCATTGGATGCGCCATTCCCAGCTTCATCACAGTATCTATTTCTTCAACTCCAGCAACGCCTTCATACAAGGAATAGATTGCTTCATTGATCATCGGCATTAAAATCCTATTGGCGATAAAGCCTGGATAATCATTTACTTCCGTGGGAGTTTTGTTCAATCCCCTTGACAAATTGACGACTACCGAGGAAGTTTCATCGCTTGTTCCATAACCCCTTATTACTTCTACAAGCTTCATTAATGGAACCGGGTTCATAAAATGCATTCCGATGACCTTATCTGGTCTGGAAGTTACAGAGGCTATTTTTGTAATAGATATTGAAGAAGTATTGCTTGCTAAAATAGCCTCAGCCGGCGCGAAAGTATCCAAATCTTTAAAAATTTTTAATTTAAGACCCAGATCTTCCGTAGCAGCTTCTATTACTAAGTCGACGTCAGCCAAACCTGACTTTAAATCTGTAAAGGTTACAATGTTCAGGAGCACCTCCACTTTCTTATCAGCCGTCAACGTTCCTCTCTCAACCTGTCGCTGTAAATTTTTGTCAATAGTCTTCAATGCCCTATCAAGAGCATCCTGATTAATATCGATGAGATTTACCAAGTGGCCAAATTGTGAGAATGTATGGGCAATACCGTTCCCCATTGTCCCAGATCCTACTACAGCGATTTTCATAACATTATTTTTAAGGTGCTAATCGATTAATTTTCCATGCGCTTTCAACAAAATCATAAATAATTCTATCATGCAATCTGCTCGATCTTCCTTGCCAAAACTCGATGTGTTTTGGTTCCACAAGATAGCCTCCCCAGTTGTCAGGTAAAGGTATTTCCTTGCCTTCATACTGCTCCGTAAGCGCAGATACCTTGTTCTCTAAGATGGACCGGTCAGTAATCACAGCGCTTTGGGGCGAAGCTATTGCGCCAATCTGACTTCCAATTGGCCTTGAATGAAAATATGCCTTGGAAACTTCCTTATCAACTTTACTAACTATACCCTCCACTCGTACTTGTCTTTCCAATTCTGCCCAGAAAAAGACCAGTGCAGCCTGTGGGTTTTCAATAAGGTCCTGACTTTTTTTACTTTCATAATTAGTATAAAATACAAATCCATGCTCATTAAATCCTTTCAGTAGTACAATACGTGCAGACGGCTTTCCATCACTATCGGCAGTAGCAAAAGTCATTACATTAGGTTCGTAAAGCTGTGCGCTAACCGCATCGGAAAACCACTTCTTGAATTGTAAAATTGGATCGACCTCTACATCACTTTCAGAAAGTGACGATACGCGATAATCTTGGCGTAAGTTTTGTAAGTTTTCTTTAGTAAGCTCCATAAACAAAAATAGGGTTACTTTATTTAATTTTACTTTAAATATCTCAAAATGTTGAGTCTCATTGAACCTTCTCTAGGGAAACTATTGATATCTGAGCCTTTTCTTATGGACCCTAATTTCAAACGCTCTGTCATTTTGATTAGCGACTATCGGGAAGAAGGCACTGTAGGCTTTGTCTTAAATCACCCTAGTCTACTTTTATTGAAAGATCTTATTCCTGAAATGCCTGAAGCAGAATTTCCAGTTTATATAGGAGGTCCGGTAGCCACTGATACCGTTCATTTTATCCACAGATGTTATGATATAATCAATGATGGCCAGGAGATAGCAAAAGGGATTTATTGGGGAGGAAATTTCGAGATGCTAAAGGTTCTTATTGATAATGGAAGTATAATGCCTCATGAAATTAAATTCTTTTTAGGTTATTCAGGTTGGGCTCCAGATCAACTAAAAGGTGAGATAACCGAGAATACCTGGATAGTCTCAGATCAATATCATCCTGATGTTGTATTCTCCGATAATGAAGAGGAGCTGTGGCGTGAAGTGATTATCAATCTGGGACCAAAATATGCCCATGTTAGCAATTTTCCGGAGGATCCAAGGCTAAATTAACTACAAATCTGCGGCGCTTTCTTCCACGTTTCTACGCAAGTCATCTTTGTAATTTTGCATTTTTTTTGCGAGCGATTTATCTGCAGTCGAAAGAATTTGTACTGCCAGCAATCCCGCATTTTTAGCTGCGTTTAGCGCAACCGTCGCCACAGGAATTCCATTTGGCATTTGCAAGATAGATAGTATTGAATCCCATCCATCAATCGAATTCGAGGACTTCACCGGCACGCCGATCACCGGTAAAACGGTAATAGAAGCGACCATCCCTGGTAAATGAGCTGCTCCACCAGCACCGGCAATAATAACTTTCAAACCCCGTCCCGCAGCATTCTTCGCATAGTCAAACATTCGTTCAGGAGTACGGTGAGCAGATACGACTGTCATCTCAAATTCTATCCCAAATTCCTTAAAAATGTCTGCAGCATCCTGCATAATGTGAAGGTCAGACTTGCTGCCCATGATAATTCCGACTTGTACGCTCATTAAGAGATGACCTTTAACGTGTTTTTAATGAAATTTGCCTTTTGTATAGCCTCTTCGCGGTTTTGATCAACCACCGTAATGTGTCCCATTTTTCTGAAAGGTTTAGTATATTTCTTTCCATAAAGATGAACATAAACGCCATCCAATGCCATTACCTTTTCTAATCCCTTATATTTTGCAACACCATCATGACCTTTCTCTCCTAGTAAATTAATCATAACCGCATTGGTTATGGCTCTAGTATCACCTAAGGGCAAGCTGAAAATTGAGCGTAAATGCTGGTCAAATTGAGACACGTAATTACCTTCAATAGTATGATGTCCACTATTATGTGGACGTGGTGCAACTTCATTAACAAGGATTTCACCATTTCTGGTAACAAACATTTCTACTGCTAGCAGACCAGTAATATTTAATGAATTAGCGATCTTTATTGCGATTTCTTCAGCCCTGTTTTGGATGGCTTCAGGGTAGGTTGAAGGAGATATTAGAAATTCAACAAGATTAGCCTCGTCATTGAATTCCATTTCTACCATGGGAAAAGTTTTTACCTCCCCTTTCGGATTGCGACTAACTATAACTGCTATTTCCTTTTCGAAATCAATAAGCTCTTCAATTAGACAAGGTGCATTGAAAGCCTGATCGATTTCTGAGATACTGTTAATTTTCATCACTCCCTTGCCATCGTAGCCATCTTTCCGCAGCTTTAACATGTAAGGAAAACTGAAATCGCTGTTTAAGATATCCTCTCTCGTATTTGCCAATTGAAATTGGGCAGTCGGAATGTCGTTTTCCTTTAAAAATTGCTTCTGAACACCCTTATCCTGTATCAGTCTGATCACTCTCGATGGAGGATAAACTTGTTTTCCATCTTTTTCTAGTTGTTCAAGCGCATCAATATTAACTTTTTCAATCTCTATTGTAATAATGTCAGCTTTTTTACCAAAACTGTAAACAGTGTCAAAATCTGTGATAGAGCCGCATTCAAAATAGTTCGTGATGTGCCTGCAAGGCGCGTCAGGATCGGGATCTAATACTAAAGTAGTGAGGTTGTAATTAATAGCTTCCTGAATGAGCATCCGGCCTAACTGCCCACCACCCAGAATTCCTAATTTCAAATCACTTATCTGCTTTGCCATATCTATTTGAGAAACTTATGCTTATTTTGCACAAAAATAACAATATTAACGGATTGATGGATGCAGATGCTATAATTATTGGTGCAGGGGCTTGTGGATTGATGTGCGCAGTACAAGCCGGATATTTGGGCAAAAAGGTTATTCTTTTAGAAAAAAACGATAAGCCGGGTGCAAAGATATTAATCTCCGGAGGTGGTAGATGCAACTACACCAACCTCTTTTCAAGCGATGAAAACTTTATCTCCAGCAATAAGGATTTTTTAAAATCAGCGTTCCAGCAATGGTCGGTCGCGAATACCATCGCTTTTTTCGACACCTATGGGATTCAGGGACAAGAGAAAACACTAGGCCAGCTTTTCCCAATAGATAAGTCCGCAAAGGACGTCGTAGAAGTCTTTACCACGCTGTGCACAGACCTCGACCAACAAATCATCACCAATGCAGAAGTTTCTGAGGTGCTTTCTTCAAATGAAGGATTCAATGTTCAGTTTCAAAAGAATGGTAAACAGCGTATATTGAAGTCACCGAAGCTTGTGATTGCGACCGGAGGCTTGCCGATACCTAAAATGGGCGCCACAGATTTCGCTATGCGATTTGCCAGAAAGTACAACTTAAATATCATTGAAACCGCCCCTGGACTGGTTCCATTGACGATTACCGGTAAAGACGAAGAATGGTATGCACAGCTTTCCGGCAACACGGTCTTTTGCGAGGTTAGCAACGAGCGAATTTCCTTCGAAGAAAATATATTGTTCACCCATTGGGGATTAAGCGGCCCGGCAATCTTGCAAATATCTTCCTACTGGCAAAGAGGGGAAGTATTCAACCTGAATTTACTTCCCAGAGAAAATATTTCCGAACTGATAGAGCAGGAGCGATCCTCAAATGGGAAAACCCTCCTTTCCACATTATTTAATCGGTTTTTCTCTAAGAAACTCACTGATGCGATGTCAAAATATTTACCTATTGAAAAAACGGTAGCTTCAATGACTAAGCTAGAAATTGAACTCGTTTATAAAACGATACATCTGTTTACAGTGAAAGCCGCGGGAGACAAAGGCTATGACAAAGCAGAAGTTATGCGTGGTGGAATAGATACAAAGGAGCTATCTTCCAAAACGTTGGAATGTAGAAAAATCCCAGGTCTATTTTTTGGGGGTGAATGTGTAGACGTTACTGGCTGGCTTGGTGGTTACAACTTTCAATGGGCTTGGGCTGCAGGGTATGTGATTGCTCAGAATATCTAGTTTAAATTCCGTTAGGAAGCGTTTACCTCAATATAAGTATAGGCTCTTAGTAAACTCCTATTGCAGTTTGTCTGAACTCATACTGACTTTTATCCGGCGCCGTTTTTTAATCTGCTTTACCACGCCTTTTGTTCGGTTCCTGGTCGCTTCGAAGCGACCAGGAACCGAAGGAATACCGAAGAAAGGGAAAGCTGACTCCGAGTTCATGCATGTTGTAATACGAGCTTACTACGAGCAAGGGCAATGGCGATCACTTCTTAAACCTCCAGCAGGCCGAGATAGAACCTATTGCTGGGCGGAACCGATGCAATAATGGCGAATTTGTTGATGATAATACCTAGCTTTGATTATGGAACCTTTTGAGATTTTAATAACCATCAACGGAAATGATCGCGCTTTACTAGCGGTGCCTTTTCCAGGTGAGATCAAATATAACATATTTAATGGCTTGGATCAACTATGTGCAGTTTGGCCATTTGTCGAAAATGAGCAGGTAACCTGGGTGACTGATAAAGATGTGGAGATTGAACTGCTTGTTATGATTGGGAACGGCATTGAAAAAGCAATCAATGATCAACTCGCCGCTAAGCAGGAAAGTTCTTAGTTAAATAAAATTAAATAACATCCTTCTGACCATACCATAGAAACTATTTTAGTTTAGTAAACGTTAGTTGTTTTGTTAATGCAAATTGTTAAATAGGTATTTTCTAAAAATTTATAACACACAAACAACTAACTTAAGTATGATTAATAAGATTAAAATTCTTGCATTAAGCGGGTTATTACTTGCATTCAATTTCAATGTCAACGCTCAGGTTGCTCCCATTTCCCCCACTATTCAAGCGCCAAATGGCTGGCACCTACTAGATAAAGGTAAAGACGGATTTTATGGTATCAGCCTTAATAAAACCTACACGGAATTGCTGAAAGGTAAAAAAAGTACACCAGTAACCGTTGCTGTTATAGATTCAGGCGTTGATACGCTACATCAAGATTTATCTCAAGTGTTATGGAAGAATCCAAAAGAGAAGCCCGGTAATGGTAAAGATGATGATAAGAATGGATATATTGACGACGTTTATGGCTGGAATTTCCTCGGCGGAAAAGACGGCCGTAGTGTTGGAAAGGACACCGAAGAGGCGGAACGCTTATTTAAGAACTTGGGTGCTCAAAAAACTATTTTACCCAGAGATACCGCACTATATTCGAAGTTGAAGACTAAGTACGAAGCACCTTTAATGGCTAACCGCGCTAAATTAAAAGACTTTCAGGAATCTTTTCAAGGGATTAAATGGGCAGATAGCTTGCTTCATATAGGCTTGAAAAAGGATACTATAAAAGGTACTGATTTAGAAAATTTCAGTTCGCAAGATCCCAAGATTGAAAATGCCAGAAAGGGCTTGCTCTCTCTTCTGCAAGGAAACAAGATGATGGATATCTCTATAGATCAGTTCAGGGATGAGTTCGGAGCCTATGTAACTACTTTAGAAGAGAGCGTTGCCAAGTTAGATTTGCCGCTTGTTAATTATAGGGCAGATATCGTAAGAGATAACTATGCTGATTTTTCTGATCGCTATTACGGTAATAACGATGTGATGGCAAAGTTCGCCTTTCATGGTACCCATGTATCTGGAATCATTGCAGCTAAAAGAGACAACGGAATTGGTATCGATGGCGTTGCAGATAACGTAAAAATAATGATGGTACGTGCAGTACCAGATGGTGATGAGCATGATAAGGATATCGCGCTCGCAATTCGCTATGCAGTCGATAATGGCGCTAAAGTAATCTCCATGAGTTTTGGTAAGGGGTATTCCCCAGAGAAACAATGGGTAGATGACGCTATCAGATATGCTGAAAAAAAGAATGTGCTACTCGTTCATGCCGCTGGTAACGATTCCAAGAATATTGATGTGGAGGATAATTTCCCGAACCCATTGTACTTGTCGGACGGTAAAAGGGCAACAAATATGATTACTGTAGGGGCGAGTGGGGATCTTACAAACGGAGGACTGGCTGCTGGATTTTCGAACTATGGAAAGAAAATGGTGGATGTTTTTTCGCCTGGAGTTAAAATATACTCGACCATTCCAGGCGGTAATACCTACGGAAATGCGAATGGAACAAGTATGGCTGCACCTGTCGTATCTGGCATAGCGGCTTTGATTTTGGAGCACTATCCTAAGTTAAAACCTGCACAAGTAATAGATATTCTTGTTAAAAGCTGTTATAAGCCGGAAGGAACTGTTAAGAAGCCTGGAACTGACGAACAAATTACATTTTTCGAGTTGTGTAGAAGTGGCGGTATTGTAAATGCTTACGAGGCACTAAAACTTGCTGCTAACTACAAATAACTGTCAGAAGATTAAAAAATTTCTTTAGAGATAAGTACACCTTACCACACGTTCCTATCATTCTGCAAATTATTCGAGATGGTTTACTGGAATTTTAAGAATTACGGCTAAGTTGCTCTTTAATATTATAGCGCGTGTTTCAAGAGATCAATAGTAATGTTTCCCTGTACGTAACTTTCAGTGCAGAAGAGCTTGATACATTTAATAATTTGCTTAGAACTAAGCAGTCTCCCAAGAGGACTTGTTTGCTAAGAGCGGGTGAGACTTGTAATTTCGAAGGCTTTATTGTGAAAGGATCTTTGAGGAAGTACTATATTGACGACAACGGTAATGAAGTAATCATCCAGTTCGGTATCGAGAATGGATGGATCAGCGATATTGTGAGTTTTTCTGATCAGAAGCCAGGGAATCTTTTTATTGAGACACTGGAGGATACAGAATTGTTGATCCTCGATCCACGTAGTAAAGAATTATTATTAAGTCAGGTTCCTAAATTCAAGCAATTTTATAGAAAATTGGTGGAAAGGAACATCTCAACTATGTAGAATAGGCTTTATTTTAGTATCGCGAAAACGGCAGAACAAAAATACCTGGATTTCCTTGATCATTATCCTACCATTCCACAGCGTGTTCCATAACATTTTATAGCTTCTTATTTGGGAATGACGCCAGAGTTTTTAAGTAAGATTAGGGCACGAAAGATCATGGAAAATTGAATTTTAGGACTTCATCATATCACTGAAATTGCAGGTGATGCCAAACTGAACTTCGACTTTTATATCAGAATACTTGGACTGCGTTTTGTCAAAATGCGGTGAATTTTGATGATCCCCATATGTATTATTTTTATTTCGGTGAAGAAAGGGGAAGTGCAGGAACCATTTTAACCTTCTTCCCCTAGGGCATTGAAATTCAGTAGGGAAGAAATGGATCAGGAATGTTATTTTGACCAATGCCACCTTTTAAAACATTACCTTAGTTTTCTTCTAAACCTTATGCACCGTTATTTCTAAGCATCGGTAGTACAGATCCTATAGTTGACCCGAGCAGTGCCAAAGCCATATGGAAACGCTTAACAAGGGAGATTTAATGTAACTTACCTGAGTGTTCCTGCCGATCACAACTTGACACAACAGGATGTGAATATTGCGCTCGATTGGTTTAAAATCTCCTTTAAATAGGGGGATTTCTGTTTGGTTGTTTTATATTGGGCTATAAAACAAACAAATATGAAATTCTTATTGTCAATATTACTATCGGCTTGTGTAGGATTTACTTACGCCCAAAAGATCAATAAGGAAATGCTTATTGTAGATCTCAACGCCGATAAAGGTGTGGTAACAGATGGTGATCTAGTAGAGCATTGGCAGAATCAGGTTACATCCTTTGTAGTAAAAGACTTTTCCAAACGTGATGAAGGGCGCAGTGTTTTAGGATCTGGGAGACCCAGATTTGTTAAAAAGGTTGAAGCTTTAAAGGGACATGGAACATTGATGTTCAATAAGCAGGAATTAATTAATATGGACGAAGATGCTTTTGATCATCTTGTTATTGGAAGCGGATATACGTGGTTTAGCATTCTTAAAGCAGGAAAGCAATCTGGTGAACTGCCAGATGTGAACTGTTTTTTTGGTAACCTTCGTAATCAGCCCAATAATGAGGGAATTTGGGGCGGCTTTAATGACGACAATAGTTTCTGGATGAGCAGTAGAAATGCAGTAACATTTGGTAGATGGGATAAAAACAATCCTTATGTAACTTCTAAAGAGATCGTAATTAAAGACCGGTATTACCTTATAATGGGCAGGATGGGTAAGGGAACGGATACTGTTATGCTCAATTTGTATCTGAACGATGGATCTAAAGCAATCGCCTCGACTCCATTTCCGGTAAATGTAAAGGCCAACTCTTCGCGCATGGCTATTGGCCAGGAAAGGGACGCTGTGCAACATCCCGGTCGAGAATCCTTTGTTGGTGAAATGGCAAGATTTCTTCTTTACGACCGTCCATTGACTGATGTAGAGATGGTTAAAACTGCGAAAAAACTGGTTAGTTATTACGGTATAGTAGTAAAGTAATTCCTGTAACTATTAATATATGTCTAACTTTAATGCGCCTCCCGACGCTTTTGCTGCCGGGTAAATTATATTCTGTGATATCTGCTTTAGATAAACTATTGAATTCTGTAAATCCTTATAGCTCTGCTCTAAAAGCGAGGCTGGTTGCGATAGCTTCAATTCCGTGGCCAGAAGATAGAGAACTTCGTAGCTGCCCGCTTTCATTTCAAAGATGGTTTTGCCGGTATGCAACAATTGTAAATCTTTTAGTATGGATTTTTGCTTAGTAAAGCCCACAACTTCCTTTGTTATTTTTAACAATTCATCATCTAAAGCCGAAGTGATTCTGAACGTCTTCAGTCGTTGAGATTCCATGATAAGCTGCAGTCTGGAAACATGGCTTTCACTATGATTGGTATCTGGAGATAGGGCGGTTGCTAATTCGGGGGTAAAAGCGGTTTGGCCCATGTCTTTCAAGGCTTTTATATATTTTTTTCGCTGCAAACATTTCAACCAGCGAAAGATTGAATACTTCAGAGAGATTAAGAGGAGGAGTTTTCATTGTTCAAACTATAACAGCCTCGGTAAGGTAAGTGTTTTTAATAGTACTCAAGAAAAGGAGGTACTATTATTGCTGTCGAAGCCTTAGATATTACACATATGATGAAAGTTTTTGTTGGGGGTCTTCCTCCCGATGTCGATGAATTAGATTTGGTAGGTTTTGTGAGCACTTATGCAGAGGTTAGTACAATAAAAGTTGTACGGGATAGGGCAACAAAAAAATGTAAAGGCTACGCGTTTCTCCAGATGTCCAGCGATAAAATGGCAGAAAAAGCTGTTTCTGAATTAGACGGAAAAAGATATAAGGGCAATACCCTTACCGTTAACATTTCTTAATCAATAAGATCCTACCTAGCGCAAACATAATAATGCCGTTTGTAGTTTATTGAGTAACACACCTAATCTTCCAAATCATGAAATTTTTACGTGTCGCTTCAATTCTGATCTTCAGTGCTGGCATCCTTGCTTCTTGTTCTACTCAGAAAAAACTAGCTGAAGATGGAACAGTTACCAGAACAAGGACCACTGTAACAACGCTTAAGCCCAATGCTCCAAATTCAAGCCAAAGTGTCATTAACGCCAGTGGAGATGCTTTGACGATTGGAATTCCAAATGGTAGTGACCTCAGAGCGGGATCCTCAGAAAACGCTGCAGTGATCGCTAATAATGCTATAGCTAAGGTAAATGGTCCAATGGAGGTAAATCAGCATCGCCTTGACAGCTTGACCTCTGTTGATTTTATGAATAAGATTGCTGTACATCAAATGACAATTATTCAGATGAGCACGCTAATACAAACCAAATCACCAGATAAAAAAATTGTGGATTTCGCGAAGGTTATGTTAGCCAATCAGGAGTTAGAACAGAAAGATCTCAAGAGATTGTTTGATTATAAAAATGTTGTCCTGCCGGGTACCCTGAACCTAAATCAGCAGTCTAACAACTTGACTCAAGAGAGTTATTTGCAAATGGTTATTGAGGATCAGCAAAATGCTATCCGGTTCTTTATAGTTGGTAATAAATCTAAAGATCCTGACATTAAGGCATTTGCCGCCAAATATCTTCCTATTTCCAGGAAGCATTTGCAAGAAGCCCAATCGCTCAAAAATAATTACTAATTTCACGATTCCTTAAATTCAGGTCATGCAAAGTTATAAGAATCACATTCGCTTTTATCCGGCTCACCATTTCATATTTTATCCAACTGTGGGAGTTCTATTTGCTTTCGCTCTTAGGAAAGCTTTTACGGATGAGACGAATGATGCATTATGGTTTTTCGCGGCAGCAATAGTTTTCTTGATAGGTTGGTTGTCGTTCATGGTCAGGCAACACTACGGGATGACTGTTCAAAATAGAATTGTCGTGTTGGAAATGAGACTCAGGTATTACGTGCTGACTAGTCAGCGTCTGGAGCCGTTGGAAGATAATCTTACTTTCGGCCAAATCGCTGCATTACGGTTTGCTTCGGATGAAGAGCTTCCACCACTCCTTCAAAGGGCTCTATCTGAAAATCTGTCGGCTACCGACATTAAGAAGGCAATCAAGAACTGGTTATCCGATCACAGAAGGATCTAATTTAGCACATGATTGCCTTAGGCACTGAGAAACTATTGTTAGCAGCTTTTCTAGTCGCCATAATGGTCATTTGCTTGAAATTTAAAAAATTAACTTTTTCAGGTGCATTGGCTGCAGGCATCATTGGCTTATCTGTCTTTCTTGCTGATCATTGGAGGGGGCTATTGTTGCTGTTCATTTTCTTTGTTTTAAGCGTTCTTGCCACTTCATACAAAATAGACTTCAAACTCAAGCTTCAACCTCAATCTGCTCAGCCCAATGGTAGGACCGCTGGACAGGTTTTTGCCAATGGAGGTGTTGCAGCAACTTGCGCCCTCTTCGGCATTCTTGATCCAGAACATCTTCAATTTTATCTAATAATGATGGTATCAAGCCTCGCTTCTGCCACGGCAGACACGCTATCTTCTGAACTCGGTATCGTTTATGGTAGTAGATTTTATAATATTCTTACACTTAAACAAGATACAAATGGACTAGATGGGGTAGTGAGTATTGAAGGCACCCTGCTTGGGGCAATTGGTGCCTTTGTTGTAGGACTAAGTTTTGCCGCCTTCAGTATTACATCTCTTTTGATTGGAATAGCTGGAATTCTAGGAAATTTGTCGGACTCTGTTATTGGTGCCTCACTGGAAAGAAGAGGGGTTATTGGAAATAACTTCGTAAATTTCTTAAATACATTATTTGCCGCGGTAGTAGGCCTGCTGTTTTATCTGTTAATTTATTAGTGGTTCACCAAATGAAGATCTTTTTATGCGTATTATTTTTCTGCCTTTGCTTTAGTGCCATCAGGGCGCAGACTAGTTTCAACATTGGTGGCCTTATTAAAACCTCTGTAGGAGATCCTGTAGATGCCGCAACTGTCTTCATAAATGGATCAAAGCAGGTGACGAAAACGGATATCAAAAGTGAGTTTGTGTTTATTAATGTTAGCCCTGGAACGTATCAGCTAGTTGTAAATATGATCGGCTATCCTTGAGTGAAGCAGAACGTGGTCATACAATCTCAATTTGCGAAACTTAATATCATACTTACGGAGAAACAGATTGTGTTATCTTAAGTAGTTATTGGCGATGGATCTCAACGCGATAAACAGATCAAAGTGTTCATAAAAAACTTTCTTGGTGAATCTGCAAATGCAAAGGCTTGTAGAATAATAAATACTGATTTATTGGAGTTTAGCATCCGTCAGACTTTTCTAGAAGCTATAACTAGTGACTTTCTAATTATCGAAAACAAAAGCCTCGGTTACAATATCCGCTATCTGTTAAGAAACTTTAGGTTTAACAGTGGTACCGGCATCACAAGTTATGATGGAGAATCTTTGTTTGAAAATATGGATGGTACACCGAAACAGCAGGAACAATGGAAATTGAACAGGCGGAAAGCTTACGATGGATCATTCATGCATTACCTCAGGTCTTTATATACTAACACGACCAGGCAAGAAGGGTTTTTAACTTATAATATCATGAACAGGACTGCACCCTTACAGCTTGACCCGAAACTGGTAGATATGGAACAGTTTTTATTTACAGTTGACAGTAACTTCGTGGAGTTGAAGTTTAAAAGACGATTTTATATCTATCACGACATGAAGAAGGCTTCGGTAGAAGATAAAGTAACTAATGATAACGAGATTACTCAGGCTATGTACAAAGAGGGGTCTATTATGACCCTCTTTCTGGAAAATGCAATTCTCGATAAAAAAGGAAGTTACATTGATTACAAAAGTTTCTATATTCAAGGATACTGGGGCAAAAAACGTTTAGGCGATCAGCTGCCTTTTTAATATCAACCTGGAGATTAGGCCATTATAACGATGCAAAGATTCAAAAAAATAATATAGCCACAGATATTCTTGACAATAAAAAAGAACAGATTAGGGGGCTTCTAACCAAACAATTTTGGTTTTAGAACCTTATATAGATCAAATAAACAAATAGGAAATGGAAAGCAACAACGAAAATGCGCACTTACATATCGAAACTGTGACTCCCGATACGGAGAAGGACGGACAAGCTAATGATCAAAAGTATAACCACCGCGTTGATAACGAAGCATCCAAAGAGGCAGACGAAAGGTCTGAAGCTGATAAGCCAGAGGGTGAGGATAACAAAGAACCTTACGCGTTGTATGAGAAGACCGAGGATAACAAGGAAGAAGAACCTGCTATATCTGAAGATAAAGATTCTGAAGAAGAGAATAAAAACGATTCAGCTTCAGACATTGAAACGGTTGCTCCCTAAGCGTAACCGTTTTTTTAAATTAAACTACAATATTAATCCTTTGAGCGCAATCATTGTGCAATCGGCATAGTTGCTGATTGCCTTTAAAATATCATCTATTAGCTGCTTGTTATTCACAGGTTTGCCCTTTGTTGGGGCCCCTGCAACTTTTTTGTTTACAGTGCCTGGGTTGATCTTAGTTGCAAACCACGTCACATTTTCGTGTGGAACGGCAATGCCCAAAATTATCCCTGGCAATACGTTGAAAGATTCTGGTCCGCCAGAAACATGAATATTGTCAATATAGAATGCTACTGCATATATGTAATCAATAGCGTCCTAAACGCAAAAAAGAGAAAGTTTTAACACAAAGTTACCTTTGTGGTGCAAAAAACAAACACCCTTTCTCAATGATAAACATAACATTATTTTCACAAATTATATCAAAATTAGACCGGTCTAAGTTCAATAAACTGACTTTGAGTCAAGGATCAGACAAGCACAATAAGGGTTATAATAGCTGGACTCATTTGGTTTCCATGCTGTTCTGTCAATTTGCAAAAAGCCAGTCGGTTCGTGATATCAGTAACGGTCTTCGATCTGCTACAGGAAATTTAAATCATATGGGGATAACAAAGGTTCCTTCGAAATCCAGTGTGAGTTACCAGAACAAGCACAGGGACCATAACCTGTTTAAAGATTATTATTTCTGCCTTTTGGAAAGTCTGGGACAGCAAGCCGGCTTTAAGCAGGTGAAGTTCAGGATCAAGTCCAAAATTTTCTTGCTGGACTCCACCACCATAAGTTTAGGCCTGTCCTTATTTGACTGGGCAAAGTACAAAACCGCCAAGGGAGCAGTTAAAATGCACACCCTATTGGATTACGATGGTAATCTGCCTGCTTACGTGAATATCACAAATAGCAAAACAGCCGATAACAGAGGAGCGTATAAAGTGCCTCTTGTTAAGTGAAGTGTAATTGTAGCAGACCGTTTTTACAACGATTTTTATCTCCTTAATATCTGGGACAGTAAGGGTGTGTTTTTTGTCATCAGGCATAAAGAAAACCTTCAATATATCTCTAAGGGCGAAATTACCCTACCCCAAAACAGGCACCAGAACATCATGATCGATGAACTCATTGAACTCAAAAACCTGGCATCTAAGGAGAAATATGGAAAGAAGCTTAGAAGAGTGGCCGTGTGGGATGAGCAAAACAAACAAACCATAGAGCTCATTACCAATCAAATGTCATGGACAGCCAACACAATTAGCAAGCTTTATAAAACCAGATGGCAAATTGAAATCTTCTTCCGAGAAATTAAGCAGAACCTGCATATTAAATCCTTTGTGGGAACAACTGAAAACGCGGTGATGATCCAAATCTGGACCGCCCTGATTACCATCCTCATTTTAAAAGCACTCAAGGCGATGGCTAAATATAAATGGCACCTCTCAAATTTGGTGGCGTTCATCAGGCTGAATATATTCGTTAAAATAAACCTACAGCAATGGTTAGATAAACCTTTCGATGAACCACCACCAACAATGCCTAATTCTTGCACACAGGGAATTCTTTTCTAAAAATCCTCAAATATCCCAGGCTTGACCTTAGGTAGGGATTTTATCTAAATAAAAAAACGTTTAGGACACTATTGGTTTAGTCTCATGAGATGCGTCGTTATTGCAAGATAACATTTACTTTTGATTTACCGGAAAGACTACGATAAGGTTTTATTGATGAAACTAAACAGAACATTCAAACGAACTATGATTGTATTATTTTTAATTCTTAGCGTACTGGCACTCGCTGTATTCCTATTTTTACAACAAGCATCTTTCGGAAAAGTGCCATCTGGAGCACGTTTAGAGATAATAAAGAAATCTCCCCAATTCGTGAATGGTATTTTTCGTAATCAAAATGAAACACCCACATTTACAGGAGGGGCACATTTTTTAAAGTTATGTATACTTGCTATTTGTGAAGCATGAACGTAAAGCTCCTGATTTTATGTTGCCCACAGTAAAACGTGATTTCAAAGTGACAGCTTCAGATAAACCTGAACTTACCTGGTTTGGCCACTCGTCTTATCTCTTACAGGTGAATGGCGTAAATATTTTGGTTGATCCTATTTTTAGCGGCAGAACTTCTCCAGTGAGTTGGGCGGGTGCTAAAGCTTTTGATGGAGCAGATATTTATAAAGCAGAGGATATGTCACGTATCGACGTGATGCTGATTAGCCACGATCATTATGATCACCTGGATTACGAAACGATTTTAAAATTGAAAGATAGGGTAGGTGTGTTTGTGACCTCACTAGCGGTAGGTGCTCATCTTGAATATTGTGGGGCGTTCCTGCGGAGAAAATAAAAGAGTTAGACTGGTGGGAGAGGGTAAAGCTGGGCTCTGATGTTCAGTTTATCGCTGCTCCTGCAAGGCGTTTTTCGGGACGTGGAATCGTACGTAATAAAACACTATGGTCTTCCTTCATATTTAAATCAGGTAATTCTAGTATTTATCTGGGAGGAGATTCTGGTTATGATAAACATTTTGCAAAGATTGGTAATGATTACGGTCCTTTCGACTTGGCGATTTTAGATAATGGACAGTATAATACATCCTGGGCCAATATTCATATGATGCCAGAGGAAACCGCAAAGGTGGCGATCGAGCTGAAAGCCAAGGTATTGTTTCCCGTCCACTGGGGTAAATTTTGTCTTGCAACTCATGCATGGGATGAGCCTATTGATAGGCTGCTGAAAATGGCTGAGATGTTGCATCTGAAAGTTATTACCCCAATGATAGGTGAAAAAGTGATTTTAAACAGTCTGATGCCGGCTTCACACTGGTGGGTTAAGCCGCGAAATTGACTTTTTCTGAATCTTGCTGAACAATAATACCGCAAGTGTTGCGCCAATCTGAGCAGTAAGCATGTCAGTTTGGGCATCCCAAATGTCACCCCGCGTGCCTAAGAAATCATCACCTGATTCTCCTGTATTGAGGGAAACTAACCATTTGATTAATTCGTGAAATGCACTTATGACCAGTGAAATGTTGCTAAACTTAAATTTCTTGTAGGTGAGAAATAGTATCATCACTCCCAGGAATACTGGGATGCATTCCAGGAATTAGGTGAATATCTCTTTGCTACCGATAACGCATGCTACAGAAGCAGTTAAGACCCAGCGAAGGTATCAGCAGCTGCCGGGAGTTTTGGATTGGCAGGTTATGATGCGAAATTTTCGAGAAACTGACCCAAATCGGCATGATGAAATGGCCCAACAACATGGAGTATAAGAACTAGCCGACTACCAAAGAAGGCATTGCAAGCATGACAAAAAATAATTCGTTTAACAGTAAAACAACTGTTACATTAGTGTGTTAGAACTAAGTCAAACTATAGGGGTATATATTGACGAATAGTTGGAGCAGGCTTCGTTAGAGGTCTGCTTTTTTTATTAATTCGTTGCTCAATTAACCGCGATAACCAAATAACAAGATGAATAACAATTCCCGTAGAAACTTCCTAAAAAGCTCCATTCTTTTAACTGCAGCAGCCGGACTCCCAACAATTGAAAGTGCAACCAATCGCTTTAACCCCTCAACCTATATCACAGATTTAAAAATATTATTTCAGGGGGATTCAATTACTGATGGAAATCGTACCAGAAATAACGATTGGAATCATCTCATGGGGCATGGCTATCAATACATCATATCCAGTAAGTTGTGGTTTGAACAGCCGGAACGCAAGTTCCACTTCATAAACCGTGGAGTTAGCGGACACAAAGTTCCTGATCTCGCCGCTAGATGGCAAACAGATACCTTGGATATCGATCCAGATGTATTAAGTATCTTAATAGGGATTAATGACGCCAATGAAGCAGTAAAAGACAATCCCCATTATACAACGGAAAGTTACAAAGAAGGTTATCGCGACCTATTGATCAGAACCAAAAAAGACAATTCCAATATCAAATTTGTGATCTGCGAGCCGTTTCTTTTACCGGTGGGTACCATAAAGGACAAATGGAATCGCTGGCATGAGGAGGTTAGTGCCCGACAAGTTGTGACAAAGGCTATTGCTCAAGAATTCGATGCGGTATTTGTACCCTTTCAAAGCGCATTCGATGAAGCCCTTAAAAAAGCCCCTGCAGATTACTGGATCTGGGATGGAATTCACCCAATGCCTGCAGGTCATGAATTGATGTCGAGGGAATGGTTAAAAGCTGTTAAGAAAGCTAAGTCGTTCTAGTAGCTTTTGCTAGTTTTCAAAGCTTCCTATTTTCTGATAGCTATCTTTGCAGTACTATGATGATCATACCTGCCTCAGTCCAAGACCACGATGAACTTCTTAACGTTTGGGAGGTCTCTGTAAGAGCTACGCATGACTTTCTTGGCGAAGATGATATCCAAGCTTATAAACAGCTAATAGGAGGGAACTACTTTGAAAATTTGGATTTGTATTTCGTTAAGAAGAAGAACACAATTGCTGGTTTCATCGGGCTGCAAGACAAGTTGATTCAAATGTTATTTGTTCATCCGGCTTTTATGAAGCAAGGCATTGGAAAAACCCTCATCAATTTTGCCATCCTTGAACGTAATGTCACTCAAGTCGACGTGAACGAACAAAATGCCCAGGCGCTGAGGTTTTACAAAAGTTTAGGATTTGAAGCATTTGATCGATTCGAAACCGACCACGCAGGGAAGCCTTTTCCAATTTTAAGCCTGTCTTTAAAATCAAATCAATAATATATTTACTGCCAAATACAATAAACAATTTATTAGAGCGCCTGTATAATTGAGAGCGTTAATTTTAATTAGTGGGAATGTTTAAATTGATCATTCCCGCTTTTTAATTAGATAGCCTATCTGAAACGCTCCGTATTATAGAACAAATCCTATCTTCGATCTGTTCAATCTACAAATTAAAACTGATGGCTAAGTTCCAAGATATTATAAATGCAGAAAAACCTGTTCTAGTAAGTTTCTCTGCAGAATGGTGTGGTCCCTGCAAAATGATGGCGCCAATTTTATCGCAGATAAAAACTATGCTAGGAGAGACAGCAACTATTTTGAAAGTGGACGTAGACAAGAATCCGGAAGTATCCAAGCAATTTAACATCCAGGGAGTGCCTACGCTAATCCTATTTCAAAAAGGTGCTATTAAGTGGCGAAAAAGCGGAGTAATTCAAGCTAATCAGCTTAAAGGAATTATCGAGAGTTTCACTTAGCTAATTTTAAATGGCGATTATTCTGGTTGATATGGGATTGGTAACCAGCAGGAAACTATTTAATTGAAGGAGGAGTGCCAATGGTCACCACAACCTCTTTTCCCTTTTTTGGGTTTTACATATTCAGAATTATCATCACTTATTTTTCCAAGCATAAACATTGTGGTCACTATAATTTCAGGAGTGTTGTCGTTGATCTTTTTCAATAATTGTAGTAATTGCGTGGCATTATCTGCCGAGTAAATTTGTCTATCATTTCCAAGCAACACTTTTGGAACAACACAAGAATGACCGTTGACTATGCTTTTTGAGAAGTAACTGCCAAAAACAGGCTTTTCGTGGAAGAGGCTCTCAATCACTTCATAACTTGAATTATCGGAAATAAGTAAGGCTTGCTGACCATCGGTACCAGAATCTTTTACCGTTTCGAACTTATACCTTCCAGACGCAGTTGACCATCCTTCAGGATTCTTTTGCTCAAATGAGCTGTTTAGTAAGAGTACTTTCTGCCAGAATTCATTTTCCTCTATCTCGAGCGTAAAGTTATCCACCCAAACTTTCCCTTCACCAACTAAGAAAGCACCAGATACAAAACCTTTTGCATCGACGTAAATTGTTTCGGCTATTTCATAGGGTTTCCATTCTTTCGATTTTACAGGTCTATCATCCATGTTGTTGAAAAAGCCACGATCATTTATTTCACGATCTACTCTCACCCAAATCTGACCTTGACCATTTATAACCTCAGTTCTCATCCAACCCTTTAACCTGAATTTTTCCCCTCGGTATGCTACTGGATCTAGAGATAGCTTGTTGTTACGCCAAACTTTGCGCTTCTAGGATCTTTAATCTTAATATTGCGATTTGTTCTTGTACTTTTATACAAGCTTCCATCGTTACCTATGCCGTAATGCTGCCATGTGATCTCTTTCAACCCTTCTATATTGGTCGGTGTAATTGATTTTGTGTCGAAAGACTTTGCCATTTTGTTTTGCACGATCAGAACCGACGGCGCAATGGGATTGAATAACCATTAAGTTTTTTGAAGCTCTTTTTGATTGCTCGCATTCTCTACCTCCTTGCTTCCGTAGTAAATAAATTTTTCCCAGTTTAGGTTTGCTGCTTCGTCCGAAGGATGGAAATATCTGACATACCCACAAAGTTTACTGAAAGCTTCAAGATTGGGAACCTTTTGTTTTTGAGAAATTTTCTGGCAGTTTACTGTAAAAAAGGAGAACAAGCATCTCAGGAAGCGGAAAGGTCAGTACTTCTGTTTATTCTTTCATCTACAGATGATTGTAGAATATTTTCTATTAGTCGCTCTAATCGCAGTTCGGTACGGTGTAAGTCCAGGTTTCAGAGGTTCTTGTTGGGAAGCTGTACATCATCCCCTTTCCACTTTCAAACCAAAGTTTTCCCCTCAGTTTCTCGCGACCGCCGATCTCATTCATTGATAGACTGTCATATAGGCGACCGTTGATCATCACGTACTTTATTTTCTCAGAGTTTCTGATGTCTTCCAGTGGGTTTGCATCCATGATCACTAAATCTGCAAGCTTTCCAGTTTCAAGAGAGCCGATTTCTTTGTCCATACCAAGATAAGAGGCTCCATTTATAGTCGCATTTCTAATTGCTTGCAATGGGCTCATGCCGCCCTGAACAAACATCCATAGCTCCCAGTGTGCACCTAATCCCTGAATCTGACCGTGGGCTCCAAGATTTACCTTGGTGCCTCCATCAGCAATCTGCTTGACTGCTTTGGAAACATCGATATGTCCGTAATCTCCATATTCAGAGGTGGTTCTTCTTCTCGCACGCGAATCTATGATTGGACGGGGAGTAAAGGCCATCAATCGCTCATTCTCCCAAACGTTGGTGCGGTCGTACCAGTAGTTTTCTCCCCATTGGGCGCCGTAGCTCACAATAAGGGTAGGGGTGTAACCAACATTTGTCTTGTTCCATAAGGACACCACATCTTTATACACTGGGGCAACAGGTAGGCTGTGCTCAATTCCAGTATGACCGTCAACAATCATATTCATATTGGTAAAAAATGTGGAGCCTCCCTCTGGAACCACTTCCATTTTAAGGATTCGTGCAGCTTCCAATATCTGTTGGCGCTGGTCCCTGCGTGGCTGGTTGTAAGACTTCACGGAGAATGCACCAACAGCTTTCAGCCTACGAAGGTGAGAAAGAGCATCATCAAGGCTATTAATTACCACCTTGAAATCTCCGTCTGCTCCATATAAGATGGAACCTGTAGAATACAAGCGGGGACCAACTAATCGTCCGGCTTTGATCATTTCAGACTGGCTGAATACCATCTCAGTATTGCTCGAAGGGTCATGAGCTGTAGTTACTCCAAAGGCGAGGTTAGCTAGGTATGACCAGTCTTGCTGCGGTGATATTCCATCCGGACTAGTCCTTAAATGTGCATGGACATCAACAATACCGGGCATTATGGTTTTTCCGGTAACATCAACTACGCGTGCAGTTGCCGGAACTGCGACATCTCCAACTTTTCCGATTGCAATGATCTTGTTATTTTCAATTAGTATTGTACCTTCTTCAATTACGTCGTCACCTTTCATGGTAACAATCCTGGCACCTTTTAGTGCAGTGATACCAGTAGGGGCGTCAGACTTAAGCTGTAACCCCATTGCGATGCCTGTGCTGTCTAGTGTGGGTAGCTTTTGTGGCGCTCCTTCAACGAAGTTAAAAGTGTTCTTGATCTCTCTCGAAAAGTATTGGTCGCCAAGGGTCCAAAATAGTTTGTTACTGTCCCCGCTCCAATGCAGGTACGTTCCGGCATCTTTAGTGACTTTTATCAGGGGAATAGATTTGTTACCAGAAGATAGATCCAGCGCTGTTCCAGTGGTCACCATTGGGGTAATGTACACATTGAAAAGTTCTGTAAAAGCCATCCACTTTCCATCAGGACTAGGGGAGAACTGGGTAGCATATGTTGAGGTGTAATGCGTTCTTTCATTTGAACCTATTACGTCTATACTTTTTAATGCTTTTTTGCCAGCATCATAACCCTGGAAAAAAATACGGCTGTCATCGGCGTTGAACTGTGGCTTTATGCCACTTTCAGATACTAATGTTTTTGCACCGCCGTTAACCGACATCACAAAAATACCGGTCCCCTTACCATAAGCATATCCAAGCACATCATTCCCAACACCTTTTCTGAATACAATTCGGTCTCCTTTAGTGGAGTAGGATGGTGAGTAATAAAAGCCCTTTTCATCAGTAAGGGTAGTTGTTTTTCCTGTTTTAAGATCAGCCCTTTTGATCGCGCCTTTAAACTCATCATTCCATGCGCTATAAATAACAAATTTGCCATCCGGACTGATATCGGGCTCAAATTCAAAATCAAAGCCTGCAGTGATCCGTTCCGGTTTGCCATTAGGAAGTTCCTTTTTGTAAAGTACCCCAACAGCATTAAATACTACGAATTTGCCATCTGCTGAAGTGGTGAGTTGTCTGATCATTTTTGAGGTAAAGTCACCTTCAAAAACCTGATGTGGGAAATGCAGTGACTCCTGAACAATTTGCTTGCTACTTACTTTAAAAGGAATCTCTACAGTTACCAGAGAGGCCAGTTCAATCTTTTTCAACTTCCCTTTGGCATAAAAGATGATATTTCGGTTATCTGGAGTCCAGGCAAAATTTGGATACACGCCAAAGATGGCCCAGGTTTCTTGCTGGTCGTGGCTAAGGTCTTCCGTAAGCGGCCATTCTTCGCCAGTGCTTAAGTTTTGCACATATAAGACAGATTTTAACCTGACTCTTTTTACGTAGGCCATCATCTTACCGTCCGGTGAAACCTGAGGACGTACAGCTCCACCGTCTTGTACGATCAGGTTTGTCAACCTTCCCGTGGTCATGTCAAGCTGGCGAATGGCATAGATCAATCCATTGGGATCTTTGCTGTATTCGAAATTAGGGCCCGGCGAGACATCTTCACTGAAATATAAATAGCGACCGTCTGGAGAAACATTTGGCTCGCCAGCATCTTGCTGGTCATTTTTTCTTTTAGTTAGTTGCACGCCATCGCCACCGTAAATGCTATACATCCACATTTCTCCTGCACCTAAAGAACGGGTTCCTGTGAAATGCTTACGTGCGATCAAATAATCACTTTTTGGTGTCCAGGTAGCATTATTTAATAATCTCAAGTTTTCTTTGGTGATCTGTTTCTTATTTGAACCATCTCGGTTCATGATCCAGATATTGTCTGCCCCATTTTTGTCGCTGGTATAGGAAATATATTTTCCGTTCGGACTGAATCTTGGCTGAACATCCCAGGCAATGCCGCCGCTCAAAATAGTGGCGTTGCCACCGGCGATCGGCATGATGTAAATGTCTCCTAGTAGATCAAATACAATTTCCTTTCCATCTGAACTTACATCCAGGTTCATCCAAGTACCTTCATCGGTATCTATCGTAAAACTTTTGGTTGGTCCTTTGAATTTTTCTATGTCCCAGGTTTTTTCCTGTGCTTGAGAGAGCTGCGATAAGAATAGTGCAGTTATAAGTAAAAGTCTTCTCATAAATCTAGGTAGTAATATGCGGTGCAATTTACAATAATATCAGTTCAATTTTATAGTTTTGGATGGTATTGTATGAACGAAGCGGAGCTATTAAAACGATATTGGGGATTTGACAATTTTAGGCCATTACAGGATGAAATCATTCACTCCGTACTAGATGGTCATGATACGTTGGCCTTAATGCCAACAGGTGGTGGCAAGTCCCTTTGCTTTCAACTTCCTGCTTTGGCTATGGATGGAATTTGCGTCGTTATTTCTCCGCTCATCGCCCTAATGAAGGATCAGGTGGAGCATTTGAAAGCTAAAGGTATTGAGGCTGTTGCAATTTATGCGGGAATGGGTAAAAGGGAGATTGACATCCTGTTAGACAACTGTATCTATGGCAAAATCAAATTTTTATACCTGTCGCCGGAACGGTTACTTTCTGAACTGGTAAAGGTCAGGATTTCTTATATGAATGTTAACCTGATAGCTGTTGATGAGGCTCATTGTATCTCTCAGTGGGGATACGATTTCAGACCATCTTATTTAAAAATCAATGAGCTTAGAGAAATACATCCCCAGGTGCCGGTATTGGCGCTCACGGCAACTGCTACGCAGCGGGTCAGATTGGATATAGCTGAGAAATTAAATCTAAGATCAGCAAACGTTTTTGTGAAAAGTTTTGCGCGGAAGAACCTCAGTTATGTAGTTTTAGGCGATGAAGACAAGTATAAGCGTCTGATCAAGATTATTAAAAATGTTAAAGGAAGTGGGCTTGTTTATGTTCGGAACAGGCGTGAGACTACTGAAGTTGCACTGTTTCTGCAGAGAAATGGGATATCTGCAGATTTCTATCATGCGGGAATAGAAAGAGAAGAACGGTTTACTAAGCAGGCTTCCTGGAAGGAGAATAAGATTCAGGTTATAGTGGCAACCAATGCGTTTGGGATGGGTATTGATAAGCCAGATGTGCGTTTTGTAGTGCATCTTGATCTGCCGGAGAGTTTGGAAGCCTATTACCAGGAAGCTGGTAGAGCTGGTAGGGACGGGAACAAATCTTATGGTGTTTTACTGGCGAATAAGTCAGACCAATTGGCATTGGAGTCTAAATACGCTAATAGTTTTCCATCAGTGGAGGAGATAAAAAAAGTTTACCACGATTTGGGAAGCTATTTTCAGCTTGCTTATGGCGCGGGAGAAGGTATTACTTGTGACTTTGATCTTGCGGATTTTTGTAAGCGCTTTACTATAGGTGTGGTTAAGGCTATGGCGGCATTGAAATTTTTAGAGCATGATGGCTATGTAACTTTGTCGGAAAACATTTTCCTGCAATCCAGGGTTCTATTTCTTGTGGGTCATGAGGATGTTTACCGGTTTCAGATCGAAAACGTGGCATACGACAAAGTAATTAAGGCTATTTTAAGATCTTATGGGGGGGCATTTGATGTGTATGTAAAGATCCAGGAATCTGAAATCGCAAAGAAAACGGGTGGCTCTTTTAGAGATGTTATTCGTCAGCTACAGTTTTTGCAGGAGCAAAGGTTATTGTCATATTTACCACAAACGGATCAGCCCCAACTTCAATTTGTTAGGGCGAGGGTAGATCGCTTGCATTTGGATGTGGATGTAAAATATATTGAGTTGCGTAAAAAGGTACAGGCTGATCAAATCAAGGCTGTAATGGCCTATGCCATTAAATTCGAATGCAGGAGTATTCAATTGCTCGGTTATTTCGATGAGGTAGGTGCAGAAAAATGTGGTGTCTGCGATATTTGCCTTGCAGAAAAAAAGGCTGACGATTACAAGCAACTCGATGACAGAATCGATTACGAGATCGCTACATTATTACAGACCCAATTTTATGGGCTTGCTGATTTGGTCAATGATATTACGTTAGGGACAGAGCAGGAACGACTCGGGAGGATTAGGGAGCTGCTGAATGCAGGTAAAATTAAAACAGACAGTAAAAATTATTATCTTTAAAAATATGAAAAAATTACTCGCCATTGTCTTGTTTATAACTGTTTTTTTGGCAGGATGCTCTTCAGGATGTATTGAAGATTCAGGTATTCGCATCGCCAATGGAAAAGTTGTAAAGCCTTTCGATGAAATTGAGGTCAATGGTGCAATCAGGTTGATTTTGAAACAAGACAGTACCTATTTGATTAAGATAGAAGCAGATTCTGCAATTATGGGGCGCATTGAAGTGGAGTCGAGTAGTTCCAAATTGACTTTAACGATGAAAGAAGGAGCGTATTGTGGTTCTGACTCCATTGTAATCTATGCCGGCATTGGTGAGTTGAAAGAGATTAAAGGGGCCGGTGCGATAAATGTTAGAAGCGAAGGTTTGATTAACGGAAAGGAACTAAAAATGGGTTTTTCTGGTTCATATGACGTTTCCCTCGACCTGAGTGTTGCCAAACTGGAGACCAATTTAGATGGAGTGGGTAAGCTTAATTTATCTGGACAGTCGGGAAGTCACAAGCTCAGGACTACAGGTTCATCTGAAACCACCGCTTACAATTTTATTGCAGGTGTTTATGATATACACATTACAGGAAATGGTAAGGCCAGTATAAATGTGTTGAATGAGCTTATTGTCAAAACTGATGGTTCGAGTGAAATTTACTATAAAGGGAATCCCAAAAAGATTGATGAGAAGAAATCAGGGGCTGCGAAGTTAGAAAAAGTCAACTAGATAATGAAGAACGATAGCAAAGTTATTAGATCCTGGGTATTCTTCGACTGGGCGAACTCTGCTTACAATTTAGTAATTACTTCGACTATTTTTCCAGCATACTACACCATAATCACCACGACCAAACAACATGGTGATCAAGTTAGTTTTTTTGGTTTCCAATTCACTAACACCGCGTTATCTAATTATGCGCTTTCATTTGCGTATTTGGTAATGGTTATCGTATTGCCAATACTTTCTTCGATTGCGGATTACCGGGGCAATAAAAAAACCTTTATGAAGTTTTTCACCTACATGGGCGGATTTGCCTGTATGGGATTATTCTTTTTTAAATTAGAAACCCTGGAAACAGGGATAATTTGCTTCGTGATTGCGGCCATGGGGTATATCGGTGGCGTGTTATTTAACAATTCATATTTACCGGAGATTGCCACACCCGATTATCAAGATCGGGTTAGTGCGAAAGGCTTCGCGTTCGGATATATAGGAAGCGTCGTACTGCAATTGATCTGTTTTGTTTTCGTTCTGAAACCTCAGTTGTTTGGCATTACAGATGCTTCATTCCCCGCAAGACTTTCATTTTTATTGGTGGGGATATGGTGGATTGCTTTCGCGCAAATCCCGTTTAAGAACTTGCCTTCTGGAAATGTCGGCTCCAAGAAGATCAATAAGAACATTGTGAAAAATGGATTCCAGGAATTGAAGAAAGTCTGGAACCAACTTTCGGGAATGCACTTTATGAAGCTTTTTCTTTTAGCTTTCTTTTTTTACTCCATGGGCGTACAAACTATTATGCTTGCTGCCGCTGGGTTTGGAGAGAAGACTTTAAAATTGGGCACGTCCAAACTTATTGCCACCATATTGATCATACAACTTGTTGCGATCTTAGGTGCTATACTAATGTCTTATTTCGCAAAAAAGATTGGAAATGTCAGGGTTTTGATCTATGTTGTTATAATTTGGATTGGCGCTTGTTTTTGTGGTTATTATGTGGCTAACGAATATCAGTTCTATGCTCTGGCTGCACTTGTAGGTTTGATTATGGGAGGTATACAGTCGCTATCCAGATCAACCTATTCTAAATACATTCCAGAAGATAGTCGGGATACCACTTCGTTTTTCAGTTTCTATGATGTTACTGAAAAACTCGCAATAGTTATTGGTTTGTTTAGCTTTGCATTTATTGAGGAGGTCACTGGAAGTATGCGAAATTCTATTATCGCCTTAGCAGGGTTTTTTGTAATAGGATTGGTGTTCTTATTTTTGCTTAAAAATATTGAAAAGAAACTAGCTGTGATTTAATGAGAGTAGAATTATTTGTGCCATGTTTCGTGGATCAGTTATATCCTGAAACAGCATTTAACACCATAAAGTTGTTGGAGAAGTCGGGTTGTGAGGTGTTTTACAATTCATCACAGACCTGTTGTGGTCAGCCAGCTTATAATGCCGGTTACTGGGAGCAGGCTAAAGAAACCGGGAACAAGTTTTTGACTGATTTCTCTGAAACTGATTACATTGTTGCGCCATCAGCATCCTGCGTTGGAATGGTGAAAAGTGGATATAACGATCTGTTTACTAATACTACTCTTCATAACAAATGCAGAAATATACAAGCTAATATTTTTGAGTTATCTGACTTTCTGGTCAATGTGCTTAAAAAGGACTATTTCGGGGCAGAGCTTGAGGGCAAGGCTGTTTATCATGATTCTTGCAGCGGATTAAGGGAGTGTAAGATCAAAGAAGAGCCTAGGCTATTGCTCTCGAAAGTGCATGGATTGGAGATGGTAAAAATGAAAGAGACGGATATGTGTTGCGGTTTTGGCGGTACGTTTGCGGTGAAGTTTGATGCTATTTCTTCTGCTATGGCTGAGCAGAAAGTAAATAATGTCCTCGAACAAGGTGCGGAATATGTGATTTCCACAGATTTATCATGTCTGATGCATCTCCAGGGCTATATTGATAAGAATAAAATTCCTCTCAAGACGATGCATCTAGCCGATGTATTGGCAAACGGATGGTTAGAAAGTTCAGAATATTAGCTAACTTTGAGTCAATAATCACATTGTAGGTGATTTGATATCTAATTTTTTACAAATTTTTAAATCATAGTTGTAGATGATCAACATTACTTTGCCTGACGGCTCTAGTCGTCAGTACGAAAAGGGCATTTCTGCCCAACAAATTGCATTATCCATTTCTGAGGGCCTTGCCCGGAACGTACTAGCTGCTGAAGTTGATGGCGAGATATGGGATTCTTCAAGACCGATTGAGTCGGATTCCTTTGTTAAATTGCTAACCTGGAATGATGCCGCGGGCAAATCTACCTTCTGGCATTCATCAGCCCACATTATGGCTGAGGCTCTAGAAGAACTTTACCCAGGAACTAAATTCGGTATTGGTCCGGCAATCGAAACAGGATTTTATTATGACGTCGATTTCGGCGACAGAGAATTCTCGTCAGATGATTTTAAAGCTATCGAGGCTAAGATCATTGAATTGGCAAAGAGGAAGGAGGTTTTTGAACTTAAAGTTGTTTCTAAAATTGATGCGATAGCATATTTTACTAAGAAGGGTGATGAGTACAAATTAGACCTTTTAGAGGGGCTTGAAGATGGAAAAATAACTTTCTATACGCAGGGTGAGTTTACAGATCTTTGTCGCGGACCGCATATTCCAAACACTGGTTTCATTAAAGCTGTTAAGCTGATGAACGTTGCGGGTGCCTATTGGAGAGGTGATGAGACTAGGAAACAGCTGACTAGGATTTACGGAGTTACTTTTCCTAAAGCGACTGAGCTTACTGAATATCTTCACATGATTGAAGAGGCTAAGAAAAGGGATCACAGGAAATTAGGTAAGGAGTTAGAACTTTTTGCTTTCTCCGAGAAAGTAGGAATGGGTTTGCCGTTGTGGTTGCCGAAAGGTACCGCTTTGCGTGAACGATTGGTGCAATTCTTAACTAAAGCGCAGGCTAAAGCTGGTTATGAGCAAGTAGTTACACCACATATAGGCCACAAGAATTTGTACATCACCTCTGGGCATTATGAAAAATATGGTAAAGATGCTTTCCAGCCGATAAAGACACCACAGGAAGGGGAAGAATTTTTCCTTAAACCGATGAATTGTCCGCATCACTGCGAAATCTATAAAGTGAAGCCGCGTTCCTATAAGGATCTTCCATTGCGTTTTGCTGAGTTTGGTACTGTTTACCGATATGAACAAAGCGGGGAGCTTCACGGTCTTACGCGCGTTCGTGGGTTTACTCAGGATGATGCACACTTATTTTGCAGACCGGATCAAGTTAAAGAAGAATTTCAAAAGGTTATTGACCTTGTATTGTATGTGTTTAAGTCATTAGGCTTTAACGATTATACCGCTCAGGTATCTTTGAGAGACCCTGAAAACAAGTCGAAATATATCGGTAGTGATGAAAACTGGCACCTGGCAGAATCTGCTATTATTGAAGCTACTGCCGAAAAGGGATTGCCGACCGTAGTTGAATACGGCGAGGCGGCGTTTTACGGTCCGAAGCTGGATTTCATGGTAAAGGATGCTTTAGGTAGGAAGTGGCAGCTTGGAACGATCCAGGTTGATTACAATTTGCCCGAGCGTTTTGAACTGGAATACACAGGAAGTGACAATCTGAAACACAGACCAGTGATGATCCATAGGGCGCCATTCGGATCACTCGAAAGATTCATCGCGGTGCTTATTGAGCATTGTGCGGGTAATTTCCCGTTGTGGCTTTCACCAGAGCAATTTATTATTCTTCCGATCTCTGAAAAGTATGAAGAATATGCGAAAAAAGTTTCAGATGAATTAAATAATTCCGATATTCGCGGGCTGATTGACTTTCGAGATGAAAAGATTGGAAGAAAAATTAGAGACGCAGAGGTTAAAAAGACACCTTACATGTTGATTATTGGAGAGAAAGAGATGTCCGAAGGTCGGCTGTCGGTGAGGAAACATGGTGAGGGAGATTTAGGATCGATGACGTTGCAAGAATTTAGTGAATTATTAATTAAAGAAATTACAATCTAACAGCATACAAATTTGGCATTAGGCAGACCAGGATTTAATAGGGGACCACGTCCTCCTTTTAAGAAAAAAGAAGCAGAACATAATATTAATCAGTATATCAGAGCTCAAGAGGTGAGGTTAGCTGGAGATAATGTTGAACCGGGGATATATCCTTTGGCAAAAGCTTTGGCCCTTGCCGATGAATTAGAACTTGACCTGGTAGAGATCTCACCAAATGCTGTTCCTCCTGTATGTAGAATAATCGATTACAGTAAGTTTGTTTACGAGCAAAAGAAGAAACAAAAAGAGATTAAAGCTAATGCAAAACAAACTGTAATTAAGGAGATTAGATTCGGACCTAACACTAATGACCACGATTTTCAGTTTAAGCTGAAACATGCGGTAAGTTTTTTAGAAGCTGGTGAGAAGGTTAGGGCTTACGTTCATTTTAAGGGTAGAGCAATTGTGTATAAAGAACAGGGAGAGATCTTGTTGTTGAAATTTGCACAGGCTTTGGAAGATGTAGGAAAAGTAGAATTATTGCCTAAGTTGGAAGGTAAGCGGATGTTTTTAACTCTGGCTCCAAAAGTTGCTAAAAAATAACAATAAATTAAATAAATAAAAACAGGTTATGCCAAAAATGAAAACCAATTCCAGTGCTAAAAAGCGTTTTTCGCTTACTGGAACAGGTAAAATCGCTAGAAAGAACGCATACAAAAGCCACATTTTAACAAAGATGTCGACTAAACGTAAGCGTAATTTAGGTCACACCTCAATGGTGTCAGCCGCTGACACGGGCAACGTTAAACGTATGCTTGCAATCGGTAAATAATTAAATTTTTAACCAGGTAACAGGTAGTAAGTTTGCTGTGATACGCAACGCCTTTTATCAAAAACAATTAAAACATGCCACGTTCGGTAAACGCAGTAGCTTCTAGAAGAAGAAGGAAAAAGGTTCTTAATTTAGCTAAAGGCTATTGGGGATCAAGAAGCAAGGTTTTCACCATTGCTAAAAATACGGTAGAAAAAGGTTTGCAATATGCATATCGTGACCGTAAAGTTAAGAAAAGAGAATTTCGTGGATTGTGGATTCAGCGTATTAACGCTGGAGCTCGTCAGCACGGTATATCTTACTCTCAATTGATTGGAAAGTTAGCTGTTAAGAATATTGGTTTGAACCGTAAGGTACTTGCTGACTTAGCAATGAATCATCCAGAGGCTTTTAAAGCAGTAATTGATGCAGTAAAATAGACATCATAACTTATATTAAAGAAGGGAGGCGATTAGTTTCCCTTTTTTTATGAGCTATAATTCCAAATATTCACAAGCTTGTTTAACAGATTCTTTGCTGATAATTTCAAGTTCGGGGATATAACCTATTACATTAAGTTCACTGTATTGTTTGATGTAACGCTCAGTTTCAGTATTTGAAATGCCGTTGAAGATAATGCCTTTAATTGCGATTCCTCTGGCCTTCAGTGCTTCAATACTCAATAATGTGTGATTTATGCTTCCTAAGTAGTTTTGGGAAACAAGAATTACTTCTGTATTTAAGGATTTGATATAATCGATCATAAGCTCATGGTCATTTAATGGAACCATTAGTCCCCCCGCACCTTCGATAATCAAGTCATTAGTTGTTGTAGGAGTTTGTAGTTTACGAATATTGATGTCAACTTGATCTAACTTCGCAGATAAGTGGGGAGAAAGTGGGTGAGTTAATTTAAAGGCTTCTTCGTGAATGACAGTTTTGCTATTGCTTATCAGACTTTTGATTATCAAACTGTCGCTTTGATCCAAATCGCCCGATTGGATTGGCTTCCAATAATCTGCTCGTAGTTTTTCTGTAAGTATGGCGCTGACGATTGTCTTTCCTATGCCGGTTCCGATTCCGGTAACAAAAAAAGTAATGCTCATTTATGTAGTTTTTTAAATATTTAGTTCTTTGAGTTGAAGCACCAACCTGTTGATCTCTTCATCTGTGTTAAATAAATGAAGACAGATTCTAATTCTTTCCTTTCCTTCTAAAACTGTCGGACTCAGGATTGGTCTTACATCCAAACCATTGGCTTGCATTTTGGCTGCTGCATTCTTTGCATTGACATTACCTGGGAATATCATAGTTTGTATGGCACTTGGACTGAATGTGATGTTTGCCAGGTTGAGCTGAATTGATTGCTGAGTAAAGTAGGTAATCTTTTGTCGCAGTTTTGCTGAGTAATCTACTGTTTGTAACAATTGATAAGCATGCTTTATTGCCACTATATTGTGAAGCGGGGCTGCAGTTGTATATATAAATGAACGAGCAAAGTTGACGAGATATTCTCGTAGATTTTGACTTCCTAATACAATTGCACCATGACATCCCAGCGCCTTTCCAAATGTAACCACTTTAGCAAAGACCTCCTGTTCCAAGTTTAACGCTTGAACTAAACCTTTCCCTTTTTCCCCAAATACGCCGGTAGCATGAGCTTCATCGACGATCAGGCTAGCCGCATAGGTTTTACATAGATCGGAAATTTCTCGTAGTGGCGCGATGTTTCCATCCATAGAATAGACACTTTCTACAATTACGTAAGTGACGCCCTTTGCTAACTTAAGCTTTTCTTCAAGCTGATGAAGATCATTGTGCCGGAAAGTGTACCTATTAGCATGGGTAAGTCTTACACCATCTATTAGGCTGGCATGAATGAATTCATCACAAATAAACGTGTCACCTTTTTGACCGAGGCTCGATAATAGCCCTACATTGGCATCATAGCCAGAGTTGAAGATAAGGCCACTTTCTGCGTTGTGAAAGCTTGCGATAAAATTTTCTGTTTCTTCAGTGTAGCTAGTATTTCCACTAAGAAGGCGTGAACCGCCTGATCCATTGGGATTACCAAATAATGCATCATTTTCAGTCTTGATTGCTGTTCTAAGATTAACGGATTTGGCAAAGCCAAGATAGTCATTTGAACAGAAATCTACGGGTAAAGTAGAAGAGGATAGCTTCCTTAAGGAGTCATTCTCTTTTCGTTGCCAGAGTTTGAACTGAATGAATTCTTCTGCGTTGATCATGCAGTTTTTCTAGTTCTTGTTAATCTGAGAAATTGACTTTTGCATTTGTGACATCATTGTAGTAAGCGTCTCGATAGTTGGCTCGGGAGTAGGATTAGGTAAGGTTGAAGAGATATAGGCTTTGGCTTTCCAGATCTCGAGGATATCTTCGGAAGCAATTGTATAGGCGTCATAGACTTTGTTGTCAGAGATCAACTTCAGTTCTTTATTTTCCTTGAAACGATTTCCTGCGCGTTTGTAGACAACTCCTTCATTTTTACTGACGACCACGTAAGTTTCTCCAACTTTGACTTCGTTCCAGTTATCTAGGTACTCTCCAAGGATGATACTACCAGACTGAATTGGGAGCATAGAATCTCCAATGATCTCAAATGCGCGAAATGTTCCATTTTTCAGGAAGGGAAGTGGCAACTGGAATTTCTGAAGTTCTTGTACATACTGCGGATCAGAAAATCCGTTTAGGTAACCCGCACTGGCTTTTACCGGAACCATTTCAATATTTTCATTATCGTCTTTGTCTACCGTAATACTTAGAATGCGCAGGTTCGAGCCTTGACTCTTTGGTTTTGGCTTCCAGTTGTCATTGACTGTTTCGTTAATAAACTCATCGATAGTTAAGTCAAAATACTCTGCTATTCTTTTTAGTAAATCATATTTCGGTTCCGCACGGTCTTCTTCATAGGCACCGATCAATGATCTTTTAATTTCCATTACATCAGCGAATTGTTGCTGTGTATGGCCTTTTTTCTTTCTTAAGTACTTTAGGTTACCGGAAATATTTGACATAAAATAAAAGTTTAAAATAAAATTGTTTTTACTAAAAAAGTTAGTATTATTGTGCCAATAAAGTTAGTAATATTTATTTGTTAATACAACAAGCGACTAATTTAATTAGTTTATGCCAATTAATTGTTAAGAGTTATGAAAAAGTTCGTTTACATTGTTACCGATAGGAACCGCACAAGTTTACACGTGGGAATGAGTTCTGATCTCATTAAGACCCTGGATTTTTACAAGCAAATGCCTTGTTTATTTTTTGACAGTGGCCAGCAATTGACTCGACTAGTTTACTTTGAAGAGTTCAAAACTGAGGAGCAAGCACTTAATCGCTTTAAGTTAATGAGCAGATTTACGAGGACTCAAAAAGAACGCGTGGTAAGGTCATGCAATCCTGACTGGATAGATCTTACGATAGGCTTAGACTTTGAGCACATCATGTCATCCAAAAAGATGGTGAATCAAGTTAATTTACCGTTCAGCATAATGTCCTAAAAAAAGGGATTTGAGGTTCAGATCCCTTTTTTTTTAAAAAACTTTTGCCGACTACCAACCTGGTGCGAAGGTCAAGCCAAATACCCCGGTCTTTACATCTTTTCTTTGGAAGGGAATAGCGTAGTAAGGTTCTAAAATAAAATATCCAAATACGTTAACTCTCAATGAGATACCAACACTTAATGCCGGAACTCGTTCGTTAGTGGTTTGTGTAGTGATAACGTTTCCATTAGTATCAGTCACAGGTTGTCCATTTGCATCTCTAACTTCTTCAGTCACGTAGGTGGGCTGCCCTTTGAACACTACTTTCGACCCGTCACGCCATGCTAAACCTGCATCGAAGAAAAGGTTCAAATCGCTGAACAGAAATTTGGATGGAATTACAGCCAGCTTCTTAGGGCCGGTGAACGGCAATCGCATTTCAAAGTTAAATACCGCCATCTTACTACCTGACAGTTGATTGATATCAAAGCCGCCAGTACCGGAACTGTTGCTGTTGTAAAACGAATTGGCCTCATAACCTCTAATGAAGTATGGATATCCAACGAAAAGGGGATATAGGTTCTCACCATCTTTGCCAATCCTTAAGTAATTGAATGTTCTTGCCGCAAAAGTCACAGGCTTCGCCCTCAGGTACTTTCTTGCGTCAAGCGTTACTGCGGAAAATTTATAATCTCCAAAGTATTGCTCTACACCAATGCGATATCTGAATCCGTCTAAAGGAGAAGTAAGGCCAGTTATTGAATTGTCACCCACAAACGACGCGTTTAGCTGGAAAATCTTGAATGGATCTAGTGGAATGCCAAATTCACTCGTGGCATCATTGGTTTTTACTTTCCTCTTCTCGGAGGTCAGGTAAAAGCCATTGTAATCATAGTAATTACTGATCCGATCCACACGGTAGCTGTAATGGGATACCGCTGCGCCTGTTTCGAACCTATGAACTTTATTGAACGGATAGGATGCAAATAATTGCACCTTATCCTCAAATGTCCTGATTAAATTGGTTCGGTCATTGATAACATCGACTTTTTTTCCATCTGCATATTCAAGTTGATCCTTAACTACCTCTCTAAATCCCGTGACATACGGGATATGGGAGAATGCTACTCCCCAGTTAATTCTTTTCTGTTGATTGATGTAGCCAACTAACCCACCAAAGTCATAAATCTCACCGTTTACAGACAGGTTAGCAATAATTTGATTTCTACCAAGAATATCGCTAAACATACCTAATATACCCCCTTGTACGCCTGTTCCAAATCGACTTGTAGACACACCAACTCCACTATTTGCAAGATAATCAAGTCTAAATTTCGGTTTGTAAGGAACTAGTTTCATGGAATCAGGACTTGTCTTTTCAAAACGTTCGAAATTACCTAGATTGGAATTTACAATATCAACACCAGTTGTTTCTTTGGGTGGTAGTATTGCTGCATCAAAGTTAACCGCATTGGCATCGACGGTTTTGGACCTAAAGTTGTTTACCGGAGAGTTATAAAGTGTGTAGCGCTGAGAGCGATAGTAACTGTAAATGATATCATCATTATTGGACACTGTCAGAGCAGGAGAGAACTCTGTGATACCACTGATACCTGTAAAATAGTCTGTAAGCTGCTTAACTGATTTATCCGCAAGATTGTATTGGTATAGATTTCTGAAACCGTCTCTATTAGACAGGAAAAATAATGATTTACTATCTCCCGAGAATTGGGCATTTAAATTATTTGCACCCGGGAAAACAGGGACATCACTTAATTTTTTTGTAGAAATCTCGAAGAGTGTAAGATTGATAGGATGGACAGCATTAATGGCGTTAAGCTTCCTAGATGCCCTATCGGATGAGAAGGCGATAAGTTTCCCGTCTCGAGAATAGTTTGGTGCGTAGTCAGAGAATTCGTCATTGGTGATTTGAGTAAGCTGTTCCGTCTTAATATTGTAGGAGAAGATATCACTCTGACCTTCTACCATCCCTGAAAAAGCAATATCTGTATCATTTGGCGACCATGTTAAGTTGCCAAATTGTTCAACTTTCCCCATATCCGTGCTTAAAATCTGCTTGCCACTTGCAACATCAATGATCATCAATTCATTTCTTCCTTTACTAAAAATACTAAAGGCGAACTGTTTACTGTCTGGAGACCATGTACCTGCCGATTCGAGGAAGTTGAAATCGTCAATATGGGAATTTGCGACCTGACTACTTAGCTTTCTAAGAATTTTCCCTGTTTTGGCTTCAGCCAGAAATAAATCAATTCCAAACAAATCCTTTTCGGAAAGGAAAGCAAGATATTTACCATCAGGGCTGATTGATGGCGCTACGTTCATATTTCCTGCGTTCTTGTTGTCAATGATTTTGGTACCACTTATTTTAATTTGGGAACTGTCTGCCTTTAGCATAGGACGATAATGCGACTCAATGGCATTTTTCCAAAGGCCCGAAAGTGTATTGTCATCGTAACCGAATGTATATTTTAGTCCATTCTCATAACCGAACCTTGCTGTGGCCTTGAAGAGAGGAACGATTGTCGTATCACCATATAATGAGCCTACGAAGGTCCAAAAGGCTTGTCCGTAACGATAGGGGAAATATTTGTTTGAATTGGTCAGATCTTTCAATGAGGGGATATCCCTGTTAAGTAATGCATCCCGCATCCACATGGAAGTAAATGCATCGGTCTTGCCTACCGAGAGATATTCTGCCATACCTTCAACCATCCAAAGGGGAATCTGACTGATGCTTTCAATGCCTATGGAATCTTTCTCGAGAAGTATATGGTATTGGAAAGCGTGTACCAACTCGTGTCCAAGTACGTGCCTTGTCTGGTTATTTAATTCCATCACCGGCATAATTACCCTATTTTTCAACGCTTCCGTCACACCACCTGTACCTATACCAATTTCTCCCTGCAAGGCCGTTGTCTGCTGAAAATCAGGATGGTTGCTATACAAGATGACAGGATTCTTTTTAAGGAACGTATCTCTAAATATTTCCTGGTGCATTTTATACCAGGTCTCAGCATCCTCAGCAAACTTTTGTATAAGCTTTTCATTTTTTAAGTAATAATAAATCTCAAAGTGTGGGGTCTGTAAAACCTTAAACTTTTCGTTTTTATACCTAACTTTGTTTTGGCCAAAGTACTGTGCCTTCACAGATACTACAGATAACAAGGTGATGATAAGTATGGGAATAAATCGTCTCATTAAGTTGGCGTTCATTATCATAAGTGGTTAGTTTTAGCTTATTGTATATCTACTGATCATTGTTCTTCTTCTCCTTTTCTTCCAGACGCTGCTTCCTTTTTAACTGTCTCTCTTCTTTTTTGGTAAGTGTAGCTTCAGTAGCTGGCTGTTTTACGGGTGTCTTTGCAGATTCAGAAGATTTATTCTCTTCAGTTTTTTGAGGTTGCACCTCTTCACTTGTTCCTTGTGGCTGCCCATCCGTCATCGGGGCATTGAACTCAGTTGAATCAACAGCAAGGCTGTCTGTAGATGTTGTATCTACTTCATACTTTGGAGTTGGGCAATTGATATCTACGGTGATCTTTACTTTTGCTTTCGGAAAGGGCCCCATCGTATAACCAGTGGAAGGATCTTTATAGACCTTCTCCATAAACTTTGCGAAAATTGGCAATGCCGTCCTTGATCCTTCACCTGTTTCACTATTCTTAAAGTGCGCAGTTCTTTCATCGCATCCAACCCATACACCAGTTACCAAATCCTTGGTAATGCCCATATACCAGGCATCTACGTAATCTGACGAGGTTCCGGTTTTGCCACCTATCTGGTTATTCTTTTTCCAGAGATCCCATTCCCAAAGTGCCTGAGAAGTGCCGCCAGGCTCTTCCATACCGCCGCGGAACATGTAAAGCATTAACCAGGAAATTTCTTCAGATAACGCCCGTTTGGTTTTAGCTTGAAATTCTTCTATTATATTGTCATTCAGGTCGGTGATTTTCTCTACAAGAATCGGATCGGTCTTAACGCCATCATTAAGGAAGGTTCCATAGGCCTTGACCATTTCAAAAACTGAAACATCGTTTGGTCCCAAACTCACCGAGGGAACTGCAGCAAGGTGGCTATCTATGCCACATTCATGCGCCCATTTAACCACATTTTCCGGACCTACAGCTTCGGTTACCTGCGCGGTTATCGTGTTCACAGATTTTGCCATTGCCCAGCGCAGCGACATTTCTCTATAACTATTGCTCCAATCCGCATTTCTAGGTTCCCAATATTCTGTTTTCCCATTTTTCTGATATGGAATGCGGACGGGTTTATCCGTAAAAGTTGTGCAGGGACTCATACCCTGTTCCAGCGCAGCCAGATAGGCGAAAGGTTTGAAAGTAGAGCCTGCCTGACGCTTGGATTGATTCACATGATCGTATTTAAAGAATTGGTGGTCAATACCACCTACCCAAACTTTTATCTTGCCACTGAAAGGGTCGAGAGTCATCATTCCAGTGTTCAGGATCTTGCCATAATACCTGATAGAATCCATTGTAGAAAATAGCGTGTCACGATTGCCTTTCCAGGTAAAGATCTTCATCTTCTTTTTTCTATTGAAATACGCTTCAACGGAGTCCGGATTATCCTTGAATTTCTTTTCTAACACACTATAAATTGGAAGATTTTTCATTGCCCGATTAGGGTAATCAACTTTCTTCTTATCAGAATCCTCCCATGGATCTTCGTTGCCCCAAACACTATAAAAACGTCTTTGAAGTGTTTTCATTTGGTCAGCAACGGCTTCTTCCGCGTACTTCTGAAGTTTCGAGTCTATCGTAGTATAAATCTTCAAGCCGTCTTCGTAGAGGTCATAATTATTATCGGCACACCACTTTTCCAGATATTTGTCCACCGCTGCGCGCAGGTAGGAGTCATCTCTGCCGTTGTCAACACTTCCTTCTTTGATTTTGATTGGCGTTGTTTTAAAGCTGTCTAACTGCGCTGCACTGATGTAATTGTATTTATTCATCTGCGAAAGTGAAACGTTTCTTCTTTCGAGGGCTTTTTCGGGATTCTTAACCGGATTATATAATGATGTACCTTTGAGCATTCCAACTAGTAATGCTGATTCAGGAATATTCAAGGTATTCGGTTCTTTGTCAAAATAGATTCTTGAAGCAATTTTGATACCATACGCATTGTTTCCGAAAGAAACAGTATTGAGGTACATCGTGATGATCTCATTTTTAGAATAGTTGGACTCTAATTTAACCGCTGTAGACCATTCTTTGAGTTTTGCAATTATCGTACGAACCAAAGGGATTTTACTCAATAAACCCTGCGACTTGTTATATCTGGTGCGGTAAAGATTTTTAGCAAGCTGTTGAGTTATTGTACTTGCGCCGCGTTTATCGCCTATGGCTGTGGAAATTCCGCTCGACAGAAGAGAGCGAAAATCAATTCCCATATGTTTGTAGAAGCGGACGTCTTCGGTGGCAATTAGCGCATTAATTACACTTGGGGATATTTCTTCGAAGCTTACAGGAGTTCGGTTTTCCTTATAATATCGACCGATTAATTTGCCGTCAGAAGTATATAATTCAGAACCCACTCGCTGCGTTGGAATCTTGATGTCTTTAACTGAAGGGGAATAACCAAATAACCATAAGAAGTTGATTTGTAGGGCGCAAAAGAAGATTATAATTGAGTATAGAAGAATAACAGGGTACCGGATATATCTATTGCGAATTTCTTTAAACATGGATATAAAGATCAAAAAAAACGTAAAACTGTGGGTGTTAAATTATGTTAAAACTCAGCTACAAATAAAAGCAATTAATTTACTTAAATTTTAGACTAATATTTAAATCTAAGTTTACTTAAGTTAGGCTTGATAACGAGCTTCCTTTCCTGTTCAAAACTATAGATCGCTTTACCTAGATTTTTAAGAAAAGGAAAGCAAACAGTTTCGTATTCATACTTTCCGTCATTATAGATGCCGTCTTCATTTGATTGGATGACCGCTGTTAGGAAGTACTCAACTTTGTTTTTGAAATTCACAAAGTATGAGTTGTCAATAATAAAGCCGTAAGAGTCGCCATACTTATTAAATATTCTGATTCCAGGGTCTATGACCGCGTCTTTTTCTCGTCCAAAATATAACATTTTAGCGTAGGTGGGCCAGAATTCCACAACATTATATTTTGGGAAATCACTTTCTGTGGGTAGCTTACTCATGTAGGTATAGATGAGCTTATAGTCTTCACTAGTTAAGGGAAATCGTTCTTCTGCGGAAAATGCTTCAGGAAGCATTAATTTCCTGATCAAAGACTGCTGATCAGAAATACTAAAAGCATTTTTATTTTGGAGAGAAAAAGGCTTTTCAACTAGCTGTTCTGCACTATTCAGGTAAGCTTTACCCATCAATGTGTTTGTCAACTTAAGCGGATATTCTTTTGGATCATATTGTTGGGGCTGGGCATATATAAGTGTTTCACCGTCATAGAACTTAATCGGGTTGCTGTGCTTCGAGCATTCCCCAGCGTCACCTATCGCCAAACGGTTGAGAATTCTACTATCTTTAAATCCATATTTCTTAAGTTTCTTGTTAAGTTCTTTCCGACCAATAAATTCAAATAGACGATTGAATGCATCATTGTCGCTGGTAAGCAAAATCTTTGTAATGTAGTGTTCGATTGATGGCAAGCCGTTTTTTGACGAAGTGTCTGTAGCAACTGCGGTTTGTCCATTGTATGAGCTTTCAGTGATCATAGCCGACTGAGCACTTAACTCCTTTATTTTTAGTTCGTTTATTTTCTCTAATGCAAATATTACTGCAGCTAGTTTGACCGTGCTGGCAGGATAAAAATAACGATGATTATCTAAGTTGTAACTATAAGTCTTGAATGAGGGTTTGTTGTTTTTATCCCTGTTTACTTGAGTGTATAAAATTTGTATCTGGTTTTTGTCTGGATGATTCAGCACCGAGCTAAACCGATCTGGATACTTTTTAAGTATGTTTTCAATAAGGTGTCGGTCATTTTCCTGGGCCATAGTATTCAGGGTCATTAAGAAGATGAGAAGAAAAGGGATGTACTTCATCGGTTAGCTAATTAACTAAAGATAATGAAGTTTGTTCAATACTCTATTATTAACTACCTTCGCCTCGCTTTTGGTTCCCTGTCTGCCGACAGGGATTAAAAGGGAATACGGTGTAATTCCGTAACTGTCCCGCAGCTGTAAGCTTCATAACGGTGTCCAAATCATCGCCACTGTCTGCAAAGATGGGAAGGTAGGATCTCCGGAAGTAAGTCAGAAGACCTGCCAAGCGCTTTAATATTTCATAGCTTTCGGGGATTGAAGCTTGGAGTGAATGCTTTATTTATGTATTTCATTTCCTAGATCTAACTGTTTGCTGTGGGTTTAATTACTCGCAACAAAAATGACAAGAAACAAAACCGCCTTTGGGCGATTTCATTCTGTTACCTATTATTCTGCCATATTATTGGTAGTGTTCTGTTATGCACCTTTCAATGTAAATGCGCAGACAGATAACATTGCTTTAGATGAGGTTAAAATTCAATCTATAGGCAGGCGACAAACTTCTTCAACGCCGTTGCAATTGCTGTTGGGAGAAGAATTGAAAAAGCTCAATAGCATAAGCGTGGCAGATGCCATTCGCTTTTTTTCTGGCGTGCAAATTAAAGACTATGGGGGAATAGGAGGTTTGAAGACCATCAATGTCCGTAGTATGGGGAGTAATTACACAGGTGTCTTTTATGATGGTGTCCAGTTGAGTAATGCACAAAACGGGCAAGTTGATCTTGGTAAGTTTTCCTTAGATAATATATCGGAAATTGGGCTTTATAGCGGTCAAAAGAGCCAAATTTTTCAGGCTGCCAAGGGATTCTCAGTCGGCAGTTCCCTTTATTTAAAAACGAAAAACCCACAATTTAAGGACTACGAACGCTACCATGTTAATGCTACAATCAAAACAGGTTCGTTTGGTTTGTTTAATCCTTCGGTATCCCTTCAAAATAAATTGAGCAATGAATTTAGTGGAAGTTCAAATGCAGAGTACACAAAAGCTACTGGTAAATACAAATTCAGATACACCAACGGTGTATTTGATACTATCGCAGTTAGGAACAACAGTGACGTAGAACGGATGCGCTTGGAATATGCGGTGCATGGACTGCTGAAAGACAGCAGTATTTTCAATGCTCGAGTATATCTATACAATGATCAAATGGGACTTCCGGGGGCTATTGTTAGCAATAAATTTGATTACCTACAGCGTACATGGAACAAGAATGCTTTTCTACAAACATCATTTCAGAAAGCCTTCGGAGAAAAATACACGTTGCTTGCTGCAGGTAAGTACGGTTATGATTATAACAGGTATTTAGATCCTGAAATTGTATCACTTAACGGACTGCTAGATAGTAAGTTTAAACAGCAGGAAGTGTATTTGTCTCTGGCGAATCAGTATCGTCTTAACAAAATCTGGGAGCTAGTACTATCAACGGATTATCAATTTAATACACTTGACGCTAACATTTACAGGTTTTCTTATCCAAGCAGAAATACTTTCCTAACTGCGCTAGCAATACATGCTAATTTTAATAAAGTTGATATTCAGGCTAATGTGTTGGGAACTTACCTAAATGATAGGGTAATGGATGGCACCCCTGCCGGAGATAAGCAAAAACTAACGCCGACGCTAATGCTATCATGGCAACCCTTTACAGGTAAGGAATTTCGGTTGAGGTCTTTTTATAAAAGCATATACCGAATGCCAACCTTCAATGACCTTTACTATACCGACTTTGGAAGAACTTACCTAAAACCAGAATACGCTAAACAATACGATCTGGGCCTAACATACGTAAAGCGCTTTAAAAATGTTAAGTTGCAGCAGCTTTCTGTGCAGGCAGATGGCTACTACAATCAAGTAAAAGATAAAATAGTTGCCTTACCGGGTAATAATGCCCAGCGTTGGAGTATCGAAAATATTGGGAACGCATATATCAAAGGTTTTGATTTCAATCTGCAGAGCTTCTTGAGACTAAATGAGCTAGCGCTAAATGCCGGACTAACTTATACTTATCAGGATGCCATAGATGTAACTCCCATTAGTCAGGGACAATTAAGTTATAAAAGACAGCTTCCGTATACCCCAAAGCATATTGGCTCGTTTCTGGGAGGGGCCGCCTATCGGACGTTATCAATGAACTACAGTTTTATCTATACCGGTGAACGCTACAATCAAAAAGCAAACATTCCCGTGAACTATGTGGAACCATGGTATACGCATGACCTCGCACTGCATTATTTGCTCAAGCTAAGATCAAATGAGCTTAGACTAAGCCTGGAAATCAACAACCTTTTAAACCAGTATTACGATGTGGTCGCTAACTTCCCTATGCCAGGTCGTTCCTATCGCTTCACCTTAAATTATAAGATATGAATACAAAAATAAGTGGCAGGATACTGCTTTTCATTTTCTTGTCTACCGCATCGATCGGCTGTAGAAAAGATACTCAAGTAGCTCCTGAAGAGTTGATAAATACATTATTCCCAGCTGAGCCAAATGCATCAGTAAGGGGGCTTTATCTGGTTAACGAAGGGAATATGAGTATGAATAAAGCCTCGTTGGATTATGTTGACTTTACTACTGGTAGCTATCGAAGAAACATTTACAATCAGGCTAATCCCCAAGTCACTAAAGGCCTAGGTGATGTTGGGAATGATGTTGGAGTTTACGGTTCAAAATTATATGTAGTGGTAAATGGTTCTAATAAAGTCGAAGTATTGAATGTCAAAACAGGTAAACGCATCCAGCAAATTGACATAATCAATTGCAGGTATATTACTTTTAGCAAGGGAAAAGCATATGTGAGTGCTTATCTCGGACAAATCGGAGATCAGAAAGCGCCTAATGGTATTGTTGCAGAAATAGATACCACCTTGCTTAAGGAGACAAAACGAATAGAAGTGGGGCGTCAACCAGAAGAAATGGTGGTGGTAGGCGATAATTTGTACATCGCTAATTCAGGGGGTTATACCCCTGGTAACTACGAAAACACAATCTCTATAATAAATCTCACGACTTTTAAAGAGACCAAACGCATTCCGGTTGCAATCAACTTACATCGACTTAAAGCAGACCGGTACGGCGATCTTTATGTTACTTCAAGAGGAGATTACCTAAACATACCTTCAAAACTGTACGTCATCAGCACACAAACAGATCAAATAAAAAAAGTTTTTGATGTGGCCGCAGGTAATATTGTTGTTGACGATGACTTGGCGTATCTATATAGCTCAGCGTTTAACATCGTTACTGGTGAAAGCATTGTTTCATACGACATGATAAACGTTAAAGACGAGATATTGATTAGCAGAAAATTTATCACTGATGGTACCGATAAGTTGATCAAAATTCCATATGGACTTGCCGTACACCCTACAACAAAGGATGTTTTCGTAACTGACGCAACAGATCACATTACTCCTGGAGTGCTGTACTGTTTCGATTCAACAGGAAAGAAAAAATGGTCGGTCGAGACTGGTGACATTCCTGCCCAATTTGCATTTGTATATAAATAGAAAATAAATTAAACACAATGAACAAAACGATTACAAACTTTATTAAGATGGGATTAGTCCTATTAGTTGGAACGACCCTTTTTGGTGCTTGCACAAAAGACAGGGGAATAATGGTGCTGGAGCGACTTCCTAAAGAAACCATTGGTGTTTACACGCTTGGTGAAGGGGCCTTTGGTGCTGCAAACAATAGTACGATCACCTATTATGACGTTACAGCTTCTACAACAACTAAAGACTTTTTTAAAAAGCAAAACGGGATTGATCTTGGTACGAACGCGAATGATTTAAAACAATACGGCAGTAAAATGTATTGCGTAGTTACCGGAACTGCGGTAGCGGCGAAAGATTCTTATGTGGAAGTCATAAATATATCTACTGGAAAGTCGGTTAAGCGGATCCCTTTTTATGATGCTTCCAAAGGCTTTCTTCCAAGGCATGTCGGATTTTATAAAGGAAAAGCATACGTTTCAAGTTACGATGGATTTGTTTCCAGGATTGACACTGCTGTACTGAATATCGAAGCCAGAATTGCAGTTGGAGGAGCTTTAGATGGCTTGGCGGTAGTTAATAACAAGTTGTATGTTGCAAACTCTTTGACTCCTAGTTTTCCAAGTACTAACAATGCTTCAATTTCTGTTGTGGATTTAACCTCTTTCACTAAGCTAAAAGAAATCGCAGTGAATACAAATCCTACAACAATTGCCACAACAGCTTCAGGCGAAATCTATGCGATAACTAATGGTACCTATACACCTCCATTCATAGCGCCCTCGCTAGAGCGTATCAATGCTACTACTGACACCAAAACGCAAACTTACAATTACAGCCTTGGTGGAATCGCTATTGATGGAGCTCAAGGTTTAGTTATTGTTTATGGTGACTATCCTGCACCAAATTCTCTTAAAAGGCTAAATGTTAGCACAGGTGCCACTGGTGCAGATTTTATTACTGATAACACTGCGATTGCATCTTTATATGCGATAACAATCAATCCTTTGAATGGGGATGTATTTGTTGCCGACGCAAACAATTACGGTACTGAAGGAAAGGTTATTGCATTCTCTTCAACAGGTAAAAGGAAGTTCGAGTTCTTTACAGGAGCGATCCCGCAAACAGTGGTGTTCAATTATAGCTATAAATAAAAAGTAGACATGAAGATTAGAAGTAGGTTACTTGTTGCGTTATTAGGTTTAGCTATCTTTTCTGCCTGTAAAAAGGATATTGAAGATACGGTGTTGGCACCATCTATAAAGATGGCGAATGAAACAGCGGCAATCAACGGAAAAGTAAATGAAGCCATCACACTTAAGGCAAATAATACGCTCGGCAATCAGATTAGTCAGGAGTGGCTGGTAAATACGGAACTTAAAAGCAATACAGGTCTTTTAGAATTTACTCCTGCTAAATCTGGGGTTTATACTATCGATTACAGAGCGACAAATAGTGCTGGAAGATATACATTTAAGTATGTGTTGACTGTTGCTGTTCCAGAAGTTACAACTACGATTGCAAGTAATCTTTATGTAACTACGCTCTTCGAATTTGCTCCCTCCGCAGGACAGTTCATGAATGAAGCAGGTTGGGGTAATCAGGAAAGTGGAAAATCAATTGAAGGAAAAAAAACTACACCAGGTATATCTTTAGGAGCTTTTGGAGGTTATGCAGTCTATGGTTTTGACCATACCGTAATTAATCAGCCGGAGAAAGAAGATGTTATTGTTTATGGAAACGCTATTGCAAGTTTGTCAGAGCCGGGTGTAGTGTGGGTAATGCAGGATGAAAATGGAAATCGTAAGCCTGACGATATCTGGTATGAGCTTGCGGGTAGTGAAGTTGGTAAGGCTGGTTACGTAAGGGATTATTCCGTTACTTACACACGTCCGATTCCACCTACATTAAGTGTTTCCTGGAAAGATAGCAAGGGAAATACTGGTATAGTAAGACAAAGTTTTCACAAGTATAACCACTATCCTTTATGGATTACTGCAGATGAATTTACCAGGACGGGTACGCTTTTGCCTTCAGATGGAATTAAAGGAAGTATTTCAGCACCTTTAGCTTTCGGTTACGCTGACAATACTGCAGGCGGAACAGATAAAGTTGATATTGCAAATGCGATTGATAAACATGGTAAAAAAATTGTTTTGAAAGGGATAGACTTTATCAAAGTTCAGACGGGAATTATGGCAGACCTTTCAATTTTGGGTGAGCTGTCGACTGAGGTCACCGGAATTGCCGATATCAGTCTAATTAAGTGAGGTCTGTCTTTTAATAACTGGAAATAACATAACTTTGAGATTTAAACTCTAAACGATGTCTGATTCTACATTTATTCCACGCACCTTAATTTTGCTATTAATAGTCTTATTAGTTACTATTCTCAGGACGGTCGCACCTTTTTCTGATAATTTTGGGGACATAGCTAATTTTTCTGCAGTAGGTGCAATTACGCTATTTAGCGGGACATACTTTAAAAACCCAGTTCAGTCGTTCGCGATACCTCTAGTTACTGTGCTATTGACAGATGTGATTTTAGCGACCACCATATACAAGGAGTATAGTCATGGCTTTTTATACGAAGGTTGGTACTGGACCTATATTGCGTTTGCGCTAATGGTATTAGTTACCAAGGTAGTTGTTAAAAAAGTTAATGTTTTGAATTTCGTAGGCGGAACGCTCGCTGTTGTGTTTATCCATTGGATTGTTACCGACCTAGGCGTATGGTACGGTTCCAAATATCCACAAACACTAGTTGGATTCTGGACCGTGTTAGAAATGGCCATCCCCTTTGAGCTTCGCTTTCTTTATGGAACTTTAGGCTACGGCATATTGATGTTTGGATCTTTTGAGTTGTTAAATATTAAATATCCTGTGCTTAGTCTTTCGAGAGAAAGGGTCAAGTAGATATTAATATTTTGTGTTGATCCTTCTTCTTCCAATTAGAAGAACAAAGAATGCTGAAATTGAGAAGGCCGTCATGATTGCCAGCATTGGCACCACAGAATGGGTGTTTAAAAGTCCAATACCAACAGACGCAAGCGCTCCTATTCCCGTTTGTATTGCTCCCATCAGCGCTGCTGCTGTACCTGCGTTGTTGGAAAATGGTGCTAGCGTGAGGGCAAAGCCATTTGGACTCACAAACCCTAGGCAGCATAGAAATTTGAATAGTAAAAATACGGTGGTATACAATTCGAACCAGCCATTTAGTCCACCTATAAGGAAGAAAATAATAGTGAGCACTTGAATATGCATTGCAACAAATATGATCTGTTCGCTCTTGAATATTTTTAGCAATAGTGTATTAACATGCAGGAACTAATAAAGCCGATTGAAAGAAGTGCGAAAATCCATCCATAGATTTCTTCCTTCAGTTTAAAAATATCCATAAAAAGAAGTGGTGACCCGGAAATGTAGACGAAAAGTCCTGCAAATACCAAAACTCCCGTTAAAGCATAAGTATAAAATTGAGGATTACGCATCACCAGAATGAAGCTTTTTATAATTGGCTTGGGTTTTAAAGTCATTGCTGTATCTGGCTTGTAAGCCTCTGGTAACCATAAGTACGAGGTTATGTGATTGAACATCCCAATGCCCAAAAGAATTATAAAAATGGTATCCAGCCGAGATTTGCGGTCACATATCCTCCAAGGCTTGGTGCAATCATGGTGGAGATGCCGAGCACTAACATGAGCATTGCAAATGCTTTCGCACTGTCTTTGACTGGAAATAAATCCCTTACCAATGCCACAGCAGCCACGGTTGCAGCGCAACTTCCTAAAAGCTTGAATAAAGCGAAGCGCGATTAGCGAGTCTGTGATAGTTGCAAATGCGCAACCTGCAGACGCACAATGTAGACTATTAAACCAAAGTAAAGTGGCTTCTTTCTTCCAAATCTATCAAGTAAAGGACTGTATAATAGTTGTCCTGCGGAAATGCCTATAAAAAAGCTAGATAGTGAAAGCGCAACTTTTGAAATCATCGTGTTTAAATCCTTTGCAATAGCCGAAAAGCCCGGGAGGTACATGTCGATGGAGAAAGGGGCTAGGGCGGTCAATGATCCAAGAATCAGAATTCGCAAAAATATTTCTCGTTAGTCATTAGTTTGCAAAATTAATATTTGCGGCTCGAAACATCTTAGCCTGAGTTCGATTAACACATATTTTGCAGAATAACGATTTTTGTATTTAAAATCAATAGTGTCCTAAACGTTTTAAAGAATTGATTAAAGTAGTTGATTATATTGAAACAGGGATGATTTAAGCAATATTTAGAAAAGGATCCCCTGTACGTAGAAATTTGGTTTCACTTTTGGCGGTTCATCAAAAGGCTTTTCGAGCCATTCCTGCAGGCTTATCTTAACAAAAATGTTAAGTCTTATGAAAGCCACCAGGTTTGAGAGGTGCCACTTATATTTGGCCATCGCCTTGAGTGCTTTTAAGATAAGTATGGTGATCAGCGCAGTCCATATTTGTATCATCACTGCATTTTCGGTTGTTCCAACGAAGGATTTGATATGCAGGTTTTGCTTAATTTCCCGAAAGAAAATTTCAATCTGCCAGCGGCTTTTATAAAGCTCGCTAATGGTATTGGCTGTCCAGGTCATTTGGTTGGTAATGAGTTCTATTGTTTGTTTGTTTGTTTGTTTTCATCGTCCCAGATGGCCATCCTTCTGAGTTTCTTGCCATATTTCTTTCTGGATGCAGGGGCTTTTAGTTCAATCAGTTCATCTATGATAATGTTCTGGTGCCTGTTTTCAGGAAGTGCCAGTTCGCATTTGGATTCGTACTGAAGGTTTTCTTTATGCCTGATGACAAAGAACACACCCTTGCTGTCCCAGACATTCAGCAGATAGAAATCATTGTAGAAACGGTCTGCCACGATTACACTCCCCTTATGAAGGGGCATCTGGTAAGCTCCTTTATTATCTGCTGTTTTACCATCTGTTATATTCGCGTAAGCCGGCAGGTTACCATCATAATCCAATAAAGTGTGCATTTTAACAGCTCCTTTGGTCGTTTTGTACTTTGCCCAGTCAAATAAGGACAGGCACAGACTGATGGTGGTGGAATCCAGTAAAAAGATTTTGGACTTGATCCTAAACTTCCTGCTTAAAACCAGCCTGCTGTCCCAGACTTTCCAACAGAGAAAAATAGTAATCTTTAAAAAGGGTATAATCCCTGTGCTTATTCTGGTAACTGACGCTGGATTTTGAGGGGGCTTTTTGTACGCCCATATGATTTAGGTTGCCCGTAGCAGAACGAAGTCCGTTACTGATATCACGTACCGATTGGCTTTTAGCAAATTGACAGAAAAGCATTGAGACCAGATGCGTCCAGCTATTATAACCTTTATTGTGCTTGTCTGTTCCTTTAACCAAAGACAGTTTATTGAACTTTGAACGGTCCAACTTTAAAATAATTTGTGAAAACAACGTTATATTTACCATGGAGAAAGGGGTTGGTTTTTTTGTGCACCTCAAAGGTAAACTTTGAGTTAAAAAACTCCCTTTCTTTTTTCAGTGTTTAGGACGCCATTGATTTAAAAACAATAATTTACATAATTTAACGATCTGCATATACTAAGGTTTAAAACGAACATAAAATTCGATGCTTGCATCGAAATAGTTACGCCTTTTTTAAATGGTTTAAACAATGTTGATAACTGGAAAGTTGATACTAACCATCCGGATAAACTGCTGAGCATAGAAACAGGTGAACCACTAAACCCGAAAGAAGTAATCATGCTTTTGAATCAAATTGGATACCATGCTGAAAAGATCTAATCTTTAGGGAAATCTGCAGCAAAAGTAGTTTCCTGGCAAGTGTCAAAATCCTGGGTTAATTCATCTAGTTTTTTGCGAGCGTTTTTAAGTGCTGCAGCTCCAAGAAGTGAGAGTAATGGTAGGTTTGAGGATTCTAAAGCCTTAATAATAACTTTTGCAGTTCTAACCAGATCCCCTGATTGGTTTCCACTTTAAGCGCGTATATTCTCTTTGTTTTGTCTGGCTGTCTTTTTATAATCTTCTATAATACTTGCTGCTTCATTGGCTGATCTTCCTGTCCAATCTGTACGAAAACGTTAATATCTAATGGCTTAACTTCTTTAGCTAATGCTTCAGAGAAACCGTCAACGGCAAATTTCGTTGCATTGTAGTAGGCCAGCGCTGGAAATCCGACAAGGCCTCAATGGAAGCGACCTTGATTATATGACCACTTCTCTGTTTCCGCATTATTGATAATATGGCCTTTGCAATGTCAGTCAGTCCAAAGAAGTTTATATCAAACATTCTTCTGGTCTCGGCGTCATACCTTTCTTCTACAGCGCCAAAGTATCCAATTCCTGCATTATTTACCAGAACATCTACACGTCCAAAGATCTCCGAAATCTGTCTTACCGCGTTAGAGATATCATCTGATTTTGTAACGTTCGAAGCGAGGGGAATCACTGTGTCAGGATAAGAATTGACAATGTCCTTGATATCCTAAATGTTTCTGGACGAAACAGCGACATTATGACCGAGAGCCAATGCTTGATTTGCAAATTTACGACCGAAACCTGTTTAGCATCCTTTGATTAGCCATGTTTTATTAAATATATCATCTTCCATAAAACAGAACAAATTTCTTAACAATTAGTTGACGTGAAGTAATCTTATCTTTGGTATCCCGCCTATAAATTCGTAACATTATGCCAAAAAAAAATACTAACTGGAAAGCTACTTGCTAATGCCAAACTTTAAACATTACTCATTTGATCTTTGGCTTACATTAATCAGGTCCAATCCTGCGTTCAAAATTGAACGTGCTAAATATTTTCATGCCAACTATAATTCCTTCGGTAAATCATTGGAAGAGGTAACTGCGATGTTTAGAAATGTGGATCTTATGGTTAATAGCATCAACGAGAAATCGGGCTTGAACATTGATGCTGAGGAAATGTATCTAATGGTAATTAGCATCATCAATAACTATAGTACAGACTTCTCTGCTTTAGACGTAAACGAATTGTACCTCAGTATGGAAACGCTTTTGCTAGAAAACATGCCGGTTATCTATTGCTCAGAAAGTCTAGGTGTGCTGCATCAGTTAAAAGAATCGGGGAATAGCACTGTCAGTCTCTTGAGCAACACTGGATTCATTAAAGGCATAACCTTAAGAAAGATTCTGCAGGAGTTGAAAATTGATCAGGCACTGGACTTTCAGCTTTACTCAGATGAGGTGAGGATGTCAAAGCCTAGTCCTAAGTTCTTTCAGTTAATGCTCGATACTATTGATAAGAAAAAGCATTTATCAATCGACCCTCATGAAGTCCTTCATATCGGCGATAACCCAATAGCGGATTGCATGGGCGCTGAGTCACTTGGTATAAAGTCGCTTTTAATTAATTCTAATCACCTAAAAATACATCATTTACTGTTATGATCCCCTACAGCTACTCCCTGTATAAAATTGATAATGGTATCAATTTTGGTTTTAATCCAGACGATTATAGTCGTTTTAAATTTGGCGATGACCTGGTCGCAAAGACTTTTGGGAAGTCCCTTGCCGATGGTTTTATTAAAGATTTTCTGGAAGACAGCGCTTTGAACGATCAGATTGTAGTTATTTCCAGCCCGTACTGTTTCATTCCGACGGCAACCTTCGCCATGAAGAATTACTTTGTTTATCAGCTTAATCATTGGCTCGCCGAGAATAACAAGCCAGTTGTACAGGAAGCCAAGATTCACAGAACTATTACTTATAAAGAAGATTACGGAGAATTGAATGCGGTAGACAGGCTGAAATTAATCGGCAATGACTCATTTCACATTGATAAGGATTTTCTTAAGGACAAAGTTCTTTTTTTTCTTGATGATATCAAGATAACGGGCAGTCATGAAAAGATGATTCTCAAAATGGTTAAAGAATACGGGCTAACCAATAGTATTTTTATGCTTTACTTTGCAGAACTAGTAAACAATGATATTCATCCCAATATTGAAAATTATTTAAACTATCATCAAATAAAGACTGTTTCTGATCTCGATGCAGTTGTGAAAAGTGGTAGTTTTTGTTTTAACACTAGGATTGTTAAATATATATTAAATTGCGATTTCAACAGTTTTCAGTCTTTTTTGGAACAGCAGACTGACGACTTTATTCGAAGTTTGTACAATCTTTCACTAGGAAATAGTTACCATACGATTGAGAGCTATTCTGAGAATTTTAATTTTTTAAAAAATTACATAACTAATAGAAACTATAACCTGATATAATATGGCTATTAACTTACAAAAAGGGCAAAGAGAAAATATTGATGCTCCTAAATTTACGATAGGACTGGGCTGGGATACCAATAGCTCAAGTACAGGTAGTGCTTTTGATTTGGATGCTTCGGTTTTCATGTTGAATGAAAATAAGAAACTGGTTTCAGACAATCATTTGGTTTTTTATAATAACTTGAAATCACCTGACGATGCTATAGAGCACACTGGAGACAACCTCACTGGTGATGGGGATGGCGATGATGAACAGATCAAGGTAGATCTCACAAAGGCCGACGCCAAAGTTGCAGAGATTTGTGTTGTGGTAACCATTCATGATGCTGAAGGTAGAAGACAAAACTTTGGACAAGTTAGGAATTCATTTGTACGTATCTTTGATGCATCAACAAACGAAGTACTTCTTAAATATGAATTAGAAGAAGATTTCTCTATTGAAACTGCAGTCGAATTTGGAAGGATATATAAACGTGAAGGCAAATGGAAATTTGAAGCCGTCGGAGTGGGAATGAAAGGCGGTTTGCAGGATTATTTAAACAAATATCAATAATATCATGGCAATTAATCTTCAAAAAGGGCAGCGCATAAGTTTGGAAAAAACTAATGGTAGCAAGCTTCAAAATATCTGTGTAGGCATTAACTGGGGAGCTATTGAAAAGAAAGGTATGTTTGGTTTCGGTAAAACGAAAGAAGCAGTTGACCTTGATGCTAGCTGTGCATTGTATGGTGACGCAAAAAATCTTTCAGAAGTGATCTATTTCGGTAATCTTAGTTCTAAAGACGGTGCAGTTAGACACAGCGGTGACGATTTGACTGGTGATATGGGCGGAGATGATGGGTTAGACAATGAGGTCATTACCCTCGATTTTTCAAGGTTAAACAGCAGCGTAAACTACGTCGCCTTTGTTCTGAATAGCTTTAGAGGTCATGATTTTGGTGCCATTCCTTTTGCTTCTATCAGGATTTATGAAGGCACTCCTAAACTTGTGAACGAAGTATTTGCCAAATATGACATCGCTAACGGAGCAGGTTTCGCTGGTCACGTATCTATGGTACTGGGTGTTTTCTATAAGAAAAATGGGGAATGGAAATTCAATGCAATCGGTGAACCTACGAAAGATAAAAAGCTCGAAGAAACAGTCAAAACAGTAACACAAAGCTATCTTTAAGGTCTAAATACCTGATATTACACCAGATTATGGAAACAAACGCTAATGAAAGTCAAACCATCACTCCAGTAAAGCTAGATAAAGATGGCAACGTTAACCTCACATTGATTACTCCTGAAGAGGAAACAAAGTATAAAGAAATTGGTAAGTCGCTGGAACCATCTGACGTCAATTCAATTCTAAACTATGGCTCTGACGCCCAGAATTCTATGGAGAAATACAGTAATGATTTTCTTTCTTCTGTGCGAACCTATAATAGCGGAGAAGTTGGTGGGCTGATCAATGAACTGCTTACAGAACTAAACTATATAGATGTAGGTGAGTTGGAACAAACTGGTTTCAAGGGTTTTCTGTCAAAAATTCCTTTCCTTAAAAATTTTGTTGTTGATGTCAAGAAGCTATTTCAAAAATACGACGTTGTAATCAATAATGTCGACAAGATCACTAATAAGGTTAAGGCAGGAAGGTTAAACTCTATCAAGGATAATAGTTCGCTACAAACTATGTTTGATAGCAATGTTGGCTACATCCACCAGATGGAGGAGCTAATTATCTCTGGGCAAATTAAATACGATGAGTTGACTATAAAACTTGCGGAAATGGAAGGCCGGCCTGCAGATTATCAAGATTATGAGATTGCAGATCTAAGAGATTATATTAGTCGTCTTGACAAAAGGCTAGCTGATATGAAAATCGTTCGTTTCATTATGCTACAGTCGCTTGCTCAAATCAGGATAGTACAAAATAACAATACATCCATTGCTGAGAAAGCCCAATCTATTGTGTCAACAACTATCCCGGTATGGAAAAATCAGCTAACGCTTGCTGTGGCGCTTCAGAGACAGAAGGCAAATGTGGAGATGCAGAAGAAAATTTCTGATACAACAAACACTATTCTACAGAAGAATGCGGATATGCTCAAGCAAAATAGCATTGATGTGGCAAGAGAAAATGAGAAAACAGTTGTTTCCATTGAAACCCTAAAGATGACTACTCAATCTCTAATTGACACACTTAACGAAGTTAAGCAAATCCATGAGGCAGGTGCTCAAAGCAGAAGAGTTCTGGATGGGGAATTGAAGACTTTAGAAGCTGAGCTTAAAAAGAACGTTACCCGAGTTAATTAACAGCTTAGATGGATGAACGCCATGCAAATATTTTAAAAGCTTCAAGCACAGAGATTAGCCGTTTACAGCTGCTCTCTGTTTTTTTTGCAGAAGAAACACTCTATAAAATATTCTTGCGTAGTCAGGTTATCCATCAAATGTTCGACAATAATGAGGACCTTGATATCGATAAGCTTGAGATTTTCCATATTCAGTTTACAGTTAGTTTGATAGAGTTACTGCGAAAAATCAAAAAAAGTAACGAGAATAATGTCAGCTTGATCTATGATGAAATCACGCTGAATAAAGAGCTGATTGAGAAGATAAGTAATTCTGTTTTCAATGAGAAAAACTTTAATCTGGACAAGCAACAGCAATCGTTGAAAATCAATCAATCTTTGCGGAAATTATTCCGCGTACTATCTGACGATACAGAAGAGTTCCCTTTTTCTAAAAATATTAATTCTTTCGGTTCCAGATATGCGGGCGACTTTTACTTTGACATTACCGCTGATCAGCTAGGTGTGCTAATCGACTTTGATCCGAAGGATATGTATATGGGCAGCCATGCGAGTATTCAAAAAAAGCTTATGGGGCAATTGTGTAAATATGATTTTAAGACAGCGTTTTATTGCGGTTTAAAATCGGGACAACTTATTGTGGAGGTTTATAAATTTGTAGAGCATGAGCGGTACTTTCTTTTTCTTCCAAGCAGAAATTTGTTTCTGTTCTGTGAACTAGCAGAATTAAAAGGTATAGATTTCAATAACAATCAGAGTGAGAAGGGAAGAATCATCCAGGAACTTTCCTACAAGAATGACACACTGACAAGTAGCGCCGCCGCTTTAAAAAGCTATATTCCCGCAGAAATCATTTTGTTGTTAAAAGAAGACTATAGTAAGATTTCAGATATTAATTTCCTGGATCACCTGAATAACTACGATGTACAGGCTAATATTTTAAAAGCAATGCTGAAAACCGATCTTTTTTAGCATTTTTGGCCAATAAAACTAGAGCCTAAAATAAACTATTAATAATGGATAACAATTTAATCAATCACCCTGGGGTTATAGTGGCCTTTGCCGTTTTGGTACTAGTCATGCTATTATTGGATTTAGGGGTTTTCAACAAAAAAATACATGCAGTAAGCAGCAAAGAAGCTGTTATATGGTCGGTGGTATGGATTTCCTTATCGATGGCATTTAGTGCCGTGATCTATTACGTTTCAGGATTTGAGAAGTTCACGCAATTTCAGTCGGCATACTGGATTGAAAAAGCTTTGTCGGTGGATAACCTCTTTGTCTTCATACTGGTATTTGGATTCTTTAATGTGCCTAAGGAGCTTCATCATAAGGTGTTGTTTTGGGGGATTATAGGAGCGTTGATTTTCCGAGCTATCTTTATCTTTGCAGGAGTTGGTTTAATCAATCTCACGTATTTGCCGGCTATGACAATTTTCGGGCATTCCATTCAAATTAATGTGGTGATGCTCCTATTTGGATTATTTCTGATCTATGCAGGTATAAAATCAGGCGTTAGTACTGATGACGATGATGAAGAGAAGGATTTCAGTAAAAGTGCAGGCGCACGCTTGATATACAAACTTTTTAAAGTGAGTAAAGAGTTCGACGGTGGCAATTTTTTTACCGTACAGAACGGTGTAAGAATTGCGACGCCATTATTAGTAGTGGTAGCTGTTATTGAGTTCACGGACGTTTTGTTTGCTGTAGACTCAATTCCAGCTATATTTGCAATAGCTCCAGATGATCCGTTAATTTTGTACACATCGAATATTTTTGCAATCCTTGGACTGAGAGCATTGTATTTTTTGTTAGCAAATTTCATTCATATGTTCAGTCTTCTAAAATATGGATTAGCGGTTATTCTGACATTTATTGGGATAAAAATGGTTATCGCGCCCTTTTATCACATATCTTCTCCACTCTCATTGTCTATCGTGGGAGGGGTGCTGGTTATCTCTGTTATCGCATCCTTGTTGTTTGTACCTAAGGAATCTGTGGAAGAGAAATAGCTTTGATGTTAAAAACCAATTCATTAAATTCACAACGAAATATACTAGAATACTATGCGTACAACAGGAAAAGTTAAATGGTTTAATTCTGCAAAAGGATTTGGTTTTATAACTCCCGAACAGGGAGGTAAAGATATTTTCGTGCACTTTTCGGCAATCGCAGGCGATTCATTCAAGGAATTGGCTGAAGGTGACAGTGTAGAATTCGAAATGAATGAGGGTAAAAAAGGTCCCGAGGCTTCAAATGTAACGGTTCTGTAAATTATTCAAATTTTAATAAAAAAGGGGTATGCTCAGCATTATCCCTTTTTTATTAATCTAAATCTAAAAAATGAATAGTAAAATAAGTATTCTAGGCTGTGGGTGGTATGGGTTCGCCTTGGCAAAAACTCTAGTTTCTAAGGGCTATTCCGTGAGTGGTTCCACAACAACTGAAATCAAAATTTCTCTCCTGGCGCAAGAAGGAATAAATCCTTTTCTTATAAATTTCGAGTTAGAACAGAACTATTTCGGCAGTTTTTTTTTTGAATCAGACGTGTTGATTATTTGTTTGCCACCTAAACGACATTCAGGCGAGCATACAAGTTATCCAAAAAAGATTAGGAAAATTGCCGATGCTGCTCAGCTAGGTAAAGTAAAAAAAGTTTTGATGATCAGCTCAACGTCGGTATATGCCGATGTAAATCGCGAAGTAACAGAAGGAGAGATCCCAGAGCCAGATACGGAATCAGGGATTGCCATTTTGGAGGCTGAGCAAATAATTGAAAGCTATAAATCTTTTTGTTCAACTGTGCTTCGTTTCGGTGGACTAATTGGCCCTGGTAGAAACTTAGCTAAGTTTTTTTCTGGTAAATGCAACATTGCTAACGGACTTGCGCCCGTGAATCTTCTTCACCTTGAAGATTGCGTTCAACTTACAGAACATATTTTAAACAGCGATGCTTTCGGATACACATTCAACGCTTGTTCACCAGATCATCCCACAAGGATGGATATGTACACAAAGGTTGCGGAAATTAGTGGTTTGGAAAAACCTCATTTTCTCCCAGAGCTCAGCAAATGGAAACTAATCAATGGAAACAAGGTTTCTACCCAACTAAATTATAAGTATCTGGTAAACAATTGGTCAGAATTTCTAGGCCAAGATAAGTTATAAATTAGGAGTCGGCTACTCAATAAAATATTAACTTGCTTTATAATACGATAGCCTATATATGAAATTAACGATTTGGGGAGCAGCTCAGCAAGTAACAGGTAGCATGCACCTTTTACAATTTGAGAAGTATAATGTGTTGATTGATTGCGGATTGGACTATGAAAAAGACACTTATCAGGAGGAAAATCAACATTTCCCCTTTGATCCGATCGAGATCGATCTTGTAATTTTAACACATGCCCATATTGACCACTCTGGAAATTTACCCACGTTGGTTCGAATGGGGTTTGAAGGCCAAATACTCTCGACCCCACCAACAGCTGATCTCACTGAGCTGTTGTTATTAGATTCCGTGAATATTTTTCTTAGTAAGCAACATAAACATTCCAAAGGTAGGAATAGGAGATCATCTGGTCCACAACCCCTTTATCTTCATAAACATGTGAACGAGACAATGGAACGTTTCGTCACTATTGCCTTCCATAAGGATTTCAAAGTTAACGAGCAGCTTTCAGTTACCTTTATCCCTGTTGGACATCTTTTGGGAGCGGCGGCAGTTGTATTGACAATTAAAGATGGAGAAGAACTGAAGAAAATTGGATTTACCGGTGACATAGGTAGAAAAAATTATCCTGTTTTAGTCAACCCAGAGCAGATTCCACAGGTTGACTATTTAGTTGCCGAATCCACTTATGGTGGACGATTACATAGTGCAGATACAAATCTACAAGATAAGTTAGTAGAGACCATTAATGAGACCTGTGTGAAATTTCCTGGCAGATTAATTATACCTGCATTCAGCATCGGTCGGACGCAGTCTTTGGTCTACTCATTAAATAGGATCTTCAGCGAGGGATTGCTTCCTCCGGTTAGAATATTTGTCGACAGTCCCCTTGCCAGTTTCGCAACTGACATTTATAGGAAGTATCAGCACTTATTGAACGACGAGTCTCAGGACTTTTACCGACGTAAAGGAGATGAGTTTGAATTCGACGAACTTTCGTACGTGCAAGACAAAAGAGAGAGTCTTTCAGTTTCCAATTACCATGAGCCTTGTATTATTATTTCTTCAGCGGGGATGCTGGAAGGGGGAAGGATTCAAGATCATCTATATTATAATATCCAAAACTATTATTGTACCATTCTTTTCATAGGTTACTGCGCTAAAGGTACCCTTGGAAACCGGCTGTTGAGAGGAGATTCAATTGTACGTTTAAGAAATCGGGACCTTATGGTTTATGCTACGATTAAACAAACGGATTTATTGAGCGGACATGGAGATCATAATGATCTAGTAAACACCGTAAAAACTCAGGATCCGAAGAAGATCAAAAAAGTCTTTCTTGTTCATGGCGAAATTAAAAGTATGACAACTCTTTCTGAGGCATTAGCGAAAGAAGGATACTCAGTCGAAATGCCTTTAAAGGGTGTTGGTTACGATATTTAGTTTTTAAAACTAAATATCGTATTGAATACTATACAATTCCATGCTTATAAAATCACGATTTATCTCATTTTAGTTACAATTAATCATACAGGTAGAGCATTGATTCGTAAGGAAATTATGTCAGATAGTTTTTCTCTGTTCGCTTTCTCAAAATTATTACGTACTGCACTTCGTTCAATAATACGAACGTTTATATTTAAATACGATAAGATGAAATCAAGATTTACAAAAGCGGCAATGTTATTTTCCTTAGTAGGGTGATCGTCGCAATTATTTGCATAAGATGATGCAAAAGACTCGGGCGATAGATTCTCGAGAAAGGATTTTCGTACTTGGTCAATTGGACTAAATGGAGGTATGTTAACCCACTTCACTCCGTTTAATAACAGAACTAACGGTGACTTTAACACGCCATACGAAGCTTGGAGTTATGGTGGATATATAAAAAACAGACTTTACCAGGATTTGGTGTTCAAGCAGACTTTCTTGCTGGAAAAGTTGAGGGTGGAAGACCAAATGCAGGTATTCCTGCTAACGCACGATTTACTTCAACAATTGACTGGTCCGCCGCAGTACTCGCAAACATGAGCTTAAACCAGAAGAGAAATGTTTTGTCTCCGTATTTGACCGCTGGTGCTGGTTATATGTCATCAAGTGCCAATACAAATGCAAGTAATGGTGCAAACACTGGATTTGGAGAAAACTGGTTCGTTCCAATTGGTGCTGGTTTTAAATTAGGAGTTTCCAAAGGAGTCAATATCGACTTAGGTTACACTGTAAACTTCATGAAAGATAGAAACTTCGATGGTGTAAATAGCCTAGCTAATGATAGGTTCTCGTATGCTCACTCTGGTGTTGAGATAGCTTTAGGCAGAAAAGGAACATCACAATTACAGAATTACAGTGCTATTGCAGCATTACGTGAAGCAAGTGCTGCGGAAAGTGCTGAATTGAAAAGACAATTAGCGCTGTCAGAAGAGGCTGCTCGACGAGATAGAGAGGCTCTTACTGCTAAATATGCTCAGGAAATGGGTGACGACGATGGTGATGGGGTAGCAAACAAGTTTGATAAATGCCCAGGAACAGATGCGAATACAGTTTTAGACGGGGCAGGATGTGCATTAAAAGTACCAGCACAGATTGTTAGAGAAAAAATTGTAATCACTAAAGCAGATCGTAAAGTAGTTGATGAAGCGATAAGAAATTTAGAGTTTGACTTAGGAAAAGCGACTTTACGCTCGACTTCAAATTTAACACTCGATAGAGTAGCAGCGCTTTTGGTAGAGAAAAATTTTAGCTTGAAACTTGCTGGTCATGCAGATAATGCAGAATCTGTTAAAACTTATCTAGTTTCTCAAGGCGCTAATGCATCTAGAATCGAGGCTACTGGATACGGATCTAATCAGCCAATTGCAAGTAACAAAACAGCAGACGGTCGTCAGAAAAACCGTCGTGTTGAGTTTACTTTATATTAGTACAAACCCGTGGTCCTGAATTAGGTTCAAAAGTACGCAATACACTTTTAGGTGACACATAATAAACTGAGCCTGTATCCAAACCGATGCAGGCTCAGTTGTTATTACCAAACTTAACATCAGCTTCTTTGTTAGTTAAACATATCAAAGACACTACTATGGAAACTTCAAAACAACCGTTAAAAAATTATCCAGAAATAAAGATCGACGAGAGACTCAATCTTGGCCTCGACGCTGACCAGTCTTCTGATGAGCAGAACAATCAACATAACAGTGACAACGATCAGGTATCGGGTAATGGGAGTATTCAAGTTTATTCGCCTCTAGACGATAAATAGGAAGTTTGGCATCATTTTTTCTTACATGTAGGTATTACATATCAAACTACAAGAACATGAAACAGATATTTTCAGTATTAGGAATCGCGGTGATGCTTTCAGCATGTACCTACAATGCAAAGAAGGAAGAAGCAGCGAAGCAACAAGCAGTCGCAGCAATTAAAGATAGTTTGAAATTAGACAGCTTTAAACGGACTGAGACAGAGCGCGTAGCTTTAGCAGCAAAACGGGCCGAAGACGAAAGGGTAGCAGCAAGAGTAAGGGAAGAAAAACGCGAACTGTTACTTGCAGAACGTAATGAAGCGGCTCCGGCACCTAGAACTTACAGCCAATCCGAGACTGCAACTAGAAAAAAAGGATGGAGTTCTGCAGCAAAGGGCACATTAATTGGAGCTGGGGCAGGCGCTTTGGGTGGCGTGCTCATTGATAAAAAGGATGGTAGAGGTGCAATCATAGGCGGACTTGCTGGCGCTGGTGCGGGATACTTAATTGGACGCGATAAAGACAGAAAATCTGGCAGAGTAACACCAAAAAACTAATTTCAGCATCTAGTTTTTCATAAAGAGCTATTTAATCAAATAAATAGCTCTTTTTTTGCGCTCTTTTTTAGTTAAAGTTTTTTTTGCAATTCAACTTGTTCAAATATTTCGTATGTTCGTTACAGATTAAGTGGAACCTATTACGTGCTTAAATAATTCGAATGGCTAAGAAACAGATATTAGTTGTGGATGATGAAGTTAGCATACTTAAGTTGTTGAATTTTGTCCTGGCTAATGATTATGATCTGATCATTAAAAATAGTGGAGTAGAGGCGCTAACATGGTTAGAAGAGGGGAATTCTCCTGCTTTAATTCTCTCAGATTTGGAGATGCCATACTTTGATGGTAGTTCATTTATTCATAACCTAAAAATCAGTGGATTCTATCGTGATACTCCAGTGATTATACTCTCCGGAGCCATTAATCTGGAAGAGCGTGTCTCTCAGATGCCGTTTAAACTTGATGCATATATTCCAAAGCCTTTTAATCCCGTGCAGCTAAAAGAAGCCATTTCAAATGTTTTCAAAAAATATGAGACCGTTGGAAACTAAATACACTATGCAAAACAGTCAACATTCCATAGCACTACTCTTTTCTTCTCCTACATTTGAATCGGACCTTTTACCACAGCTTTGTTCTAACTTCGCCGTACACGCCGAGTCTAATGTTAGTTCACTTGAAAGCTATTTGAAAGAACAATCTTTATTTAGCTTGCCAGATGTAATTCTTCTCGAAGTTGATGATGAACTAAGGTGTTTTGATTTTGTGAGAATGTTAAAAGGCAACGCCTTGTTGAAAGGGCTTGTTATCATTCTGTTAACTAAAGATAAGAAAGATGGCATCCGAAAGTTAGCTATGGATCATAAGGTTAATGACCTCTATGTTTATCCTATACCTGTAAAGGATCTTTGTGAGCGTGTTATTTTTCTTGTCAAATTTAAGTTGATCAAACCTCAACTTGCAGATTTATCTAAAATTGATTATAGCTATAAAATCCCTGTATTTAAGCGGGTATTTGATATCGCAGTTTCTGGCTCTGCCTTGCTAGTACTTTCACCATTATTTTTAGTTGTTGCGGCGGTTATTGCAATTGAGTCAAAAGGGCCTGTAGTCTTCAAAAGTAAAAGAGTGGGTACCGGTTATAGAGTGTTTAATTTTTATAAATTTAGATCTATGCGATCTGGAGCAAGTGACGAATTGAAAGACCTTGGTGATCTGAACCAATACAAGGGGGAAGATGCATCAAAAAGTGTTTTTGTTAAACTTAAGAATGATCCGCGCATCACTAAGTTCGGCGAATTTATAAGAACGTACTCAATTGATGAGCTCCCTCAGCTGTATAACGTCTTAAAAGGCGACATGTCTCTAGTAGGTAATAGGCCCTTACCATTATATGAAGCAGAAATGCTGACCTCAAATGAATGGACTATGCGATTTTTGGGGCCTGCTGGCCTGACTGGTTTATGGCAAGTGAGTAGGAGGGGTAAGGCGGATATGTCAGAACGTGAACGCAAAAGACTAGATAACTTTTATGCCCAAAATCATTCTTTCTGGCTGGACTTAAAAATTTTGATGAAAACCTTGCCTGCGGCAGTACAAAAAGAAAAGGTCTAAAACCTTGGTTATATTATTTGTCATCGCAATTTTGTCTGGTAATATTGACACCATTTAAAATCACATCAAATTCTGTGCGTCTGTTTAATTGTTGATACTCTTCAGGACACGCAACGCCATCATAACACCTGTTGACCAATCTTGTTTTACCGTAGTATTCTACTTTAACTCGTGAAGAAGATATTCCTCTTGCCACTAGGTAGCTCTTAGATTCCTCAGCTCTTCGCAATGATAAACTTCTATTGTAGGCTTCAGATGCACGGCTATCACAATGACTGGAAGTGATCACAGTAATCTCAGGATACTTATTCATCATTACAACTAATTCGTCTAGTGCTGGTTTAGCATCTTGTCGGACGTAAGATTTGTCCAGGTCATAATAGATTTTCTGAACAGCGAAGATGCGTTTTAGCGAATCACAATTGTTCAATACATACTGCTGTATGTTTTCAGTTTTAAATAGATAAAGGTCTCGTTTAATGACGGTATCCTTTTCTATCCCAATCGAGGAAACAAAACTAATCTGATTAACATAGCCCAGTTTCTGTGCCGTCAGTTCGTAGTCCATTTCTAAAGGCAATTCTCTAGAGAATTCAGCTTTCGCATTGGTACGTAAAGTATCAGTTCCATCGAGGTGACGCATTAAGAGGCGACTACCAGAAAGAGGGAGTTTCGTTCTACCATCTCTAATAGTTCCTTGAAATAGGACAACATGAGATGATTTCTTGAAGCTGTAAATATCGTCATTCCCTCTGCGATTAGAGCTCAAATATCCTGATTTACCATCAGCCGCTCTAATTAAACCAAAGTCATCTTTAGATGTGTTAATTGGAGACCCCATGTTCTTAATATCTCCAACTGGTTTCATTTCCTTCATTTGGACTTCAAAAACATCCAAACCTCCCAGACCAACGTGGCCTGTTGAGGCGAAGAATAAGTTGCCCTTTTGATCAAGGAAGGGGAACAGTTCATTTCCTTCGGTATTTATCTTTTTACCAAGGTTTACAGGTCTTGTCCATTGTCCATTTCCAGAACGTACACAGTAATATAAATCAGAGCCCCCGTAACCACCTGGCCTGTCTGAGGCAAAGATCAAGATTGTTCCGTCTTTATTCAAAGCAGGGTGTCCGGTAGAAAATTCGTCACTGTTGTATGGGAACTCAGTAATCCTACCTAGGTCATGGCCTGATACTGTATACATTTTAAGCTTATTTACGCCGTCCGCACTCGTTCTCGTTGTGCCCTTGTAATAGTTGTTACGTGTAAAAATGATCGATCCGTCCGGGAAAACAGCTGCAGAGCCATCATGGAACTTCGAATTCAGTGCACCCTTTAATAATGATAGGTTTAAATTCTTTTCAAGAAGAAGAGCCACTGTATCGCGCTCTAATGAGTTGTTGTAGTTTCCGATCGTCTTGGTGTCATTACTTGTAGGCGCTGTATCATCATCATTAAACCTATAGTTCTTATCATTTTTGCTTCCAGCGACGGACATTAGGCTATCTGGATCAATTACCTTAATTTCTTTTAATGTTGGAATGGTATAAAGTTTAGAAAAAGGAGTGTTATCCCATTGAAAGATACGTCTGGTGAATTTTTTGGTAGAGCGGTTGCTAGTAAATATAAGGCCGTCTTTGTAGTAAATGGGGGAATAGTCAGATCCTTGCGAATTCAAATTGGTAAATCCTACCTTCCAATTGCCCAAGTTCTTGCTCAATTGATTTAGGTTAGAGGTAGAGAAGGCTGCTGCGCGCTTATCCGTTGGTATCAATACATAGTATTTTCTGTACAAAGCTTCCGAACGTTCATACTGTTGATTATTAGCTAATGCTTCAGCATAATAAAGGAACCATTCAGGTTTAGCGGAGGGCTGTTTAGTTAGTTTTTCATACCAATACATCGCCTCTTCATAGTTTTTGATCATTTTAAAGCTGTAAGCGATCATTTCCTGAGCTTTAAAATTTGACGTATCTGTGCTAAGGATAGGGCTTAATTCTTTGATGGCAGAAACATACCTCAAAGAATTGAATTCAGCAGTAGCTCTTGTTAGATCCGCCTCTTTTTTAGTCTGGGCAAACACAGTAATTACTGCGAATACACAAATAAAATAAAGAGTGGCTAATGCCTTATAGATTATTGAGTTCGTCATCATATTTTAGAAGTATCTGGGAGATAATATTTTACCACTACTGAAGCCAAATTCATACCTGAGCATTATTTCGTGACTACCAGAGTTGAAGTTCCTAAGTGCGGTGGTGCTATAGTCATAGCTATAACCTACTCTGATCTGAGGGGTGGCTTGAACCTCAATCAACCCGGCTACATCGGCATTGGTTCTATATTGAGCACCTATACCAACAATATCTTTTATCCAAAGTGTAGCGTTGATATCCCCTTGTATGGGTGCACCATTGACTCCCTTAATAAGAAATGAAGGTTTGAATTTAAAATCATCACTCAGATCAAATACGTAACCACTAGAGAAAAATAAGTGCATCGCTTGAGTTTGTCTAAAATCTGAATTATTAGTAGTGTAATTGGTAAGCCTATTTTTTACCAAATCCTGAACTGATAGTCCGATGAAAAACCTGTCCGAATTATAATAAATTCCGGCACCAAAGTTCAACAGTAATTTATTAACATTATAGGCAAATGCAGGGTCGTAGGTATTGGTATTTAGATTAACACTACTATAATCAGCGCGGAACTGATTAACATTACCTTGTAACCCGAAGGCGAGCGTCCCCTCATTTAATCTGATCCGGTAAGCGGCACTAACCACTGCGCCAGTCGTTTGAGTCACACCTAGCTTGTCTGAAAATAGCTGCAAGCCCACACCTAATCTCTTATCAAGAAGAGGAGCGTCCAAAGTTAGTGTTCCTGTTCTTGGAGCGCCATTAATACCCGTCCATTGATTCCTGAAAAGGGCTGTAGCTGAGGTTACATTCCTGCTTCCAGCATATGCCGGATTGATAGCAAGTGTGTTAAACATATACTGGGTGTACAAAGCATCCTGCTGGGCCTTTACACCTAATGAGATCACTAACAAGCAGGCAATAAGTATGATTTTATTTATTCGTTTCATGTTATCTATTAATTGTAAGGACTCCCACTTTTCTATCTTTTCCATCAACTGTGATCGTGTAGTAGTACGTACCTACAGGAACTTCGCTACCAACATAAATACCCTCGGTTGTTCTACCATCCCATGTATTTTTGTAATCCTTTGAGCGATAGATTCTATTACCCCATCTGTTATAAACTTCAAGACTAATAACTTTACTCAGAGCGTTCTCAATCACGAAGAAGTCATTAATTCCATCGCCATTCGGAGAGAAGCCACCAGGAATCTTCATTGGCTCTTTTAAAAGAGTTACTTGAGTGAGTTCAGATGAACTAACATCACCAGGTTTCGTGGGGTCGGGATCAGGAATTAGGCCATTTGTAGACTGATCTTGTGTTAATATTCCCGTATTTACGCCATAGCCTTCTGCAATCGCGAAATTGTTAAATGTCCCTTCTTCAGTATCTAGAACAAGTCTTAAACTTAGTGTAATAGTTTCTGTAGCATTGCTTGCAAGAGTGCTGGTGTTCAATAACAATCCGGTAGCGTTTAATCCGCTATATGCATTGTTTATTCTTAAGGTTCCAGTAGCAGATGCGCTTAACACTTCAACTGTTGTACCGGGGAATGCGAGTGCTAAGTTGTCTGAAAGCGCCACCCGCTCTAATCCAAAGTTACTGTAGTTTTTAAGCGTGAAAGTATAAGTTAGATTGTATGTTCCATCCAAGTTTCTTATCAATGTTTTAACTGCCTTAGCTAGACCAATCTTCGCAGGTGTGCTGACAGTAATCGTCACTATTGCGGGTTGAGATTCATTGCCATTGGCATCTCTTACAATATAAGTAAAATCGTCAGGACCAGTATAACCGGCATCAGGGGTATAGATTGGTTTGCCAGTTACCGGATCAGTACTGATCCTCCCATGTGCGGGCTGTTTTGTAATAATAAATGACCCTCCAATAGGTACAGGTATGTCAACGATCTTAGGAGTTCCAGCATTGACAGGTAAATTTATATTTGGAGTAAGCAGTACAACAGTTGGAACCTGAGGAGTAACATCTCCAGGAGTAGTTGGATCGGGCGATAAACCGTTAGTTGAAATATCCGTTGTTGATGTTCCTGTTCCCACAGCAAAACCCTGTGCAAGGGCGCTGTTTGCGAAAGAACCTCCAGTTTGATTAGCTGCTATGCTAACTTCTAGTTCCACTTGCTCTTTTAGATTAGCGGCAAGTGTACTAGTTGTTAAAAGCATTTCTTTAACTGCTCCTCCATTAAATAAAGTATTAGCCCTCAAAGTTCCTGAAGCATTCAGTCTTGTTATAGTGAATGCTTTTCCAGGAAAAGCTCCGGCTAGGTCGTCAGTCAAACTCACTTTTTCTAACGCAACATCTCCCAGATTCAAGATATTAAAGAGATAAACCAGCCTATAACTACCGTTTGGATTTCTAACGATAGATATCAGGCTTTTCGCAAGACCAATTTTCGCAGGTTTAGTTACCGTGATAGTAACTTTTCCAGGTGTGGATGTCACACCATTTGGATCTTTGAGAGTGTAAGTGAAGTCGTCAGGACCAGAATAGCCTGGCGTTGGCGTGTAGATAGGTCTACCCGTAGACGGATCTGTAGTGATTGTTCCATGTTTAGGCGGGGTTACAATTGAGTAAGAGCCACCAGGCTGCACAACAGGGATTGGCACAATTACAGGTGTTCCTGTAGTTGCCGGCAAAATTATGTCTGGTGCAGGAACAACGGGATTGATAGCTACGGTAACAGTAATTGGGTCAGACTCAATACCATCAGCAGTCCTCAGCTTATAAGTAAATACATCATTGCCAGTGTAGCCTGTAGTTGGAACAAAAACTGCATTTCCTGAACCATCAATAGAAACGACTCCATGAGCTGGGTTTGAAACAATAATAGGAGTCGTTCCCAAGCTACTTGCATCATTATTTTTGATGGTAATTGTTACCGTAGTGTTTAACGGTGTTGTTACGTTATCAGCTGTTCCTACTGGTTTAACATTTACGGTAACTGTAATCGGTGTGGATTCCAGACCGTTCGCATCTCTTAATTTGTAAGTGAAAGTATCCTTACCAGAGAAGGCGTCAAACGGAGTATAGACAGGTAGGTTATTCCCATTTAAGACTACGGTTCCATTTAAGGGCGGTCCCACAAGAACAACCGTAGTTCCAGTTTTACTCAAGTCATTATCTTTAACAGGAATAGTTACAGGAGTTTTAGCGGGTGTTGTAGCCACATCAGGAGAGCCGGCCGGGTTTGAAGTAAGTGTGACTGTTATAGGATCAGAAACCAATCCGTCAGGTGTTCTTAAGGTGTATGTAAATACATCCGTACCTGTAAAGCCAGCATTAGGAGTATAGGTTACAATACCTGCAGGATTTACAGAAACTGTACCAGAGGCAGGTGTCGTATTAATTACAACTGTCGTATTTTGTTTGCTTGGGTCATTTGCTTTAACGTCGATTTGAGTAACTCCAGTAACTGCGCCAACATTGTCAGGCAATCCTACAGGCTTGACGTTTACGATTACAGTAATCGGGTCTGATTTTGCTCCATCAACAGTAGTTAGGGTGTAGGTAAAAAGATCTTTGCCTGAAAAGTCTGTAGCAGGAGAGTATAAAACTTTATCATCACTGCTTACTGTAGTGGTACCATTTGCTGCTGATCCCACAACTGCAACAGTTGTCCCAGCTTTACTAACATCATTGTCTTTTACGCTTATAGTAATTGGTGTGTTAGTAGGAGTTGTTACTTCATCATTTGTACCAACAGGTTTAATAGTGATGGCAACAGTAATCGGATCTGAATTCAACCCATCTGCGGTTCTTAGTGTGTAAGTGAAGCTATCAGGTCCGGCATATCCGGAAGTGGGAGTGAAGGTAACTATACCTGTGGTTGTATTCAGTACCAGTGTACCGTGCAAAGGTGGAGTTCCCAGAAGAACCGATGTTCCGGTTTTACTTAGGTCGTTATCTTTAACGGGGATAGCGACAGGCACATTTATAGGGGTAACCACGACATCATTAATACCTACAGGTCTTACATTTATCGTAACTGTGATAGCATCAGACTCCAAGCCATCCGCTGTTCTTAGTAGATAAGTATAAGTTTCTTTTCCCGAAAAACCTGCATTTGGAGTATAGGTAACAGTATTAGATGCGTTAATTACTATAGTTCCATTTGTTGGAGGAATTACCGGCACAACGTTTGTACCTGCTTTACTTGGATCATTGTCCTTTAGAGAACTGGTTAAAGGAACCCCTGCTATAGTCGTTCCTATGTCTGCAACCCCAGTAGGCCTTACACTTACACTTACTGTGATTGGATCAGATTCGACACCCCCCGGAGTTCTGAGTTTGTAAGTAAAGGGATCGCGACCGCTAAAACCAGCATTCGGAGTGTAGGTTATGGTATTGTCTGGATTTACCACTATAGTTCCATTAACAGGAAGCGTTGCTTCTACTACTGTAGTTCCTGATCTGCTAGGGTCATTATTGGCAACAGGAATTACTATTGGAGTACCAGCAAGTGTAACTGCGTTATCATTTGTACCAGTTGGCCTTACACTTACCCCAATTGATACGGTAGCAAAGTTTGAAACTAATCCTCGAATATCCTTTACAGTATAAGTAAAAGCATCAGACCCGGAATAGCCATTATTCGGAGTGTAAAGAGCAATGCCGGTTGCTGGGTCAACGAAAACAGTTCCGTTTGAAGGAGGGCTTATAATCACAACTGAACTGACATCAATTGTTTGATTTCCTTCAGGATCAGTATCGTTATCCAAGATAGGAATATTGATAGGCGTGTTAAGATTAGTACTCACCACATCGTTAACCGCATTTGGTCTTCTATTAACATTAACAACTACATCGTCACTTGTAGAACAGCCACCAGATACTGTTACTGTCCATCTAAAGGTGTAAACACCACCTATTAGATTACTTGCGATGGTATTAAAGACAGCATTATTTGCGAAAACAGCTGCGCTTGGACCTGAAACTTGAGTCCATATGCCAGTGTTGCCAGCACCAGGATTATTTCCTGCAAGTGGGGTAGATACCGAAGGAGCGGCAAAGTTTATAAATATATCTGCACCTGCATTTGCAACGACAGATGGCACAACATAATTTACTGTGAAGGTAGCATTAGAGGAGATCACACCAAAGTTGTCCGAAATAGTATATGTTGTAGAGACAGGGCCTGTAAAAAATGATGAGGGCACAAAAGTTATTGTTCCATCATCATTTGCCGTGAACATGCCCTTGCCAACTACGGTTGAAGTTTTTTGTAATCCTGCTGTTGATGGATTAAGATCAATAGTGTTTTTTTGAATAGAACCTCCAGCATTGTTTGAAACATCGTTTGCCGTAACATCAAAGGATACTTGATTATTTGGGCAGCCATTTACGGCATCATTATTTGCTGTCGGGGCAACTAACCCATTCACGTCATAAACAGAAATCGCAACGTTTCTTACCTCATGAAAATTAGTATTGTCGCCTGTAGAGGAAGCAAAACCATATTTTAGATTGGATGGGGCTGCGGTAGTATAGGGATACCGGTCAATCATTGTAACGGTATTAAGACCATTTGGCCCCCCCTGTGTCAATCTCACTGTTACAAAATATCCTCCAGCTGGATTTGGCTCCATTTCTATGAAAACTTTTCTGTAAGCGTCAGAGGTAGTTTCTGGAAATCGACGAGAATCGTTACCTGCAAGGGGGATTCCTTTGTCGGCCGTTCTAACTGTTGTTAAAAATGGATAGTTCGTAGGAGTAAGTGCATCGCCATTTCCTTTACCTCTTAGAGTAATGGATCCAGCCATAAAGCCAGTTCCTCCTTGTCTACCCTCAGTTGGGTTGGAGAAGTTACCATATTCATCTAGACCAACACCTATATATCCTCCGCTAACGCCAACGGATGTCGGTGTAGTTTTTGTGTATTGAGCGTATCCTAAAGATCCACCGAAACCGCCAATAGTGAAAGGATTCGCGTTAGAATCGAACAAGAAAAAACTAATTCCATCAGCTCCGTTTCCACCATATATGTAGTATTCAAATTCGACTCTTAATCCTCTTACTGAAGGAAATGAAGACGTACTATATGCAAACCCCTTCTGATCTCTTGAGGCATTGGTTAACCTTAGATATCCATCGCCCTCAGGATCAATTGGCGTACCTCCTGTTTCGGAACTCCCGCCAGCAGTTAGGAACGCTGAAGGCGCCCCTCCAACTATAATTCCATTACGGCTACTTGTTCGGAAACTTTCAAAATAAGGAAATTGAGCAAAAGCGGACGAATATCCTAACGAAAAAAAGACAACAAGTACAAGATAACGTATAAGTTTAATCATATAAAGAGTTGAGATAATTTATTACAAGGTACGTCCTAATTTTGACCAAAAATAGCGCCATTAAACAAAATGTGTTCCCTTTTGTTATATTTAGCATAAGAATGCCATAAATATAGCGACAATCCGGAAATATTGATTATGCTACATAAAATCCAAAAAACTGCAACGTAGAATATTATCCCACATTATTGAAATAAATCCCCGTTAGTCAACTTTTTCCCAGACTTTGGTCTTTAAATTATATTGTTTGATAAGTCTGGCAGGATTTCCTGCGACTACAGAAAATGGCGGTACATCTCGAGTTACAATAGATCCCGCAGCGATAACACTATGTTTACCTATATGAACGCCCGACGTAATTACAACGTTTGCTCCAATCCAACAGTCATCATCGATTTTTATTAATTTTTTATTTATGGGTTGTTTTGAAATGGGTAAATCAAGAGATTGAAAATCATGATTCAAACCACTTATGACAACATACTGCGCAATAATTATATTGTTTCCAATTTCTACGGGACCAATAATAACATCGCCAATTCCAATGAAGGTATTGCTTCCAATTAAAACATTTCCTACCCCATTATTTATTGTTGTAAAGTCTTCAATTATCGATTTCCTTCCAAGATGGAAATCGTTAAAAGGGAGCACATCAAGACGACTAGAAGACCTTATTATACTGCCTTTTTCTCGCGTATGGTAAAATGGATTTAGAAACCATTTTACCCATAATCTTGGTCGAGCCTCATTGCTTGGTATTAAAAGCCAATGAATCACCTTCTTTAACTTAGGCTTACTTTTGAGAATGTTGAATAGTCGTCTCATGTTAATAAGTTTATCCAGAACAATGTAGCAAAATTTAAAGTTGTCATTTATATTTGAATTTTACTACATAATCTATGAATTGCAATCCAAAATTGGTGTTATCATTAGGTTTGGTAATATTCGCTTGTTCAAGACCACTAGCCTTATTTGCTCAACAACAACAGAGTATACTTCCAGAAATCTCTTACTTGTATGTTGAAAAGCTTATCGCTGCCGCAAGAGAGAATTACCCTAGAATCAAGTCTTTAACAAGTCAGGTAGAAGTGGCAAAACAAGATTTGAATGCGGCCAAGATTTCTTGGCTTGACCCATTTTCCTTTCAATATGTCGGGCGAAATAATCAGAGTCAATCCCCGCCTGTTGTAAACGTTACAAATACTGACCTATTAACAGGTTATCAATTTGGAGTTAGTTTCAACCCAGGATCTTTGTTAGCTAAGCCAAGTAATGTTAAAAAGGCAAAGGAACAGGTTAATGTAGCAAAGTATACGAAAGAGGAATATTTGCTTACATTAGAAGCAGAAGTTAAAAGAAGGTATTTCGCATATTTACAGGCACAAAAATCCTTGGTGCCATTTAATAATGCATTACTAGACGCCGAAACTAATTTCAAAACAACTAAGATCGCCTATCAAAAGGCTGAAGTTACAATCGAGCAATATAACTCCGCTTCAACATCATACTACTCCGCTTACCAGTCTAAATTACAGGCCGAGGTGGCTTTTATATCTGCTAAAGCGCTTTTAGAGGAATTGACGGTTAAAAAATTAGAAGAGATAAAATAGATGGATGAATTTTATAAATTTTTAGCGGTTCTAAGGAAATATAAGTGGGTACTCATTATCGTACCCATTGCAGCTATTTTGGTAACCTATTTTTTGGTAAGAAGTCAACCTAATACGTACATATCACAAGCACAACTATCAACAGGAATTGCAGATGATAAGCAAAACACTGTTTTTAATCAGAGTTTGCCAGGCGATCAGGTAAATCAGGAATTTGCCAACCTGATCGAAATGGTTAAGATGAAGAAGGTCTTGGACCAGGTGTCTTATCTTTTGATCTTAAATGATCTTAATTCACAAAAGGTTTTCAGGGAACCAAATAATTTAATGAAAACTGTTAATCAAGATGCCAGAAGACATGCGGCAGAAGTAATTCAAGCTAAATATAATAAAGCCGAAAGCTTAAATCCTAATGATCCTGACCAACAGGGAATGATAAATCTTATCCAATCAATGGGATATGACAGCGGGTCAATTGGTTATAGCGTATCAGCAATACGTTCTGGAAGCAGTGATTTTTTAATTATTCAGGCTGAATCTGATGGGCCTGAACTGTCAGCGTTTATAGCAAACAATGTCTCAACAGAATTCATTAAAAATTATTCAAATGTTGTTAAGCAAAATCAGCGTAAGGCTATAAATTACTTAAACGAACTGCTTATTCAACGTACAGATACATTGTCCAAACGGATGACGGATTTAAGAAATTATAAAATCAGGAATCGAGTATTAAATCTCGATGAACAATCCAAGCAGCTTTACACTAGTATTTTAGAATATGAAACAAAGAAACAAGACGCTATCCAGACTACATCATCTTATGCAGGCGCACTTAACGAGATAGACAATAAATTTAATCCTAAGGAGCGAAAATACCTAGAGTCTGCAATTTCAAAAGTCAATCAGGACATTGCTTCCATAAAAAATGAGATTAGTGCGTTATATGATGCGCAATTACAGTCGGATTTCGAGCCAAGATACCAGGTGTCAATGGATTCACTAAATGTGCTTTTAGATCAGAAAATTCATCAAGCATCTGATCAGTATCTGGTAAATCCACTTGCGAGCAAGCAGGAACTGATGGCACAGAAAATAAGATTAGAAATACAGCTAGATTTATCCAGATACAGTATGAATGCCTTGGAAAATGAGCTAAATAGGCTGAATTTACGGTTTGACAATATGGTGCCAAAAGAGGCAGAGGTTCAAACATTAGAGATGAACGTGGATATCGCTACCAAGGCTTACATGGATATACTAAATAAATTTAATGAAACAAACTTAGAAGCCGCCTTTGCTCTCAAACTCAATATTATTCAGAATGCCCTTCCTGGAAGCTCACAGCCGTCAAAGAAGATGCTCCTCATATTGTTAAGTGGCGTAATAAGCGTTGCATTATGTTTGGTGTTTCTCTTCGTGTTATATTATTTAGACAATACCGTCAGGACATGCGCAGAACTTGCCAACAAGACAGGCATTGCAGTTTTAGGAGGGCTGAACTACATGAACCATTCAACCTTAAGTCTCCGCGAAATTTGGAATGATCAAAATGTTTCCAATGATCTCATACACTTTAAGAATCAACTTCGTTCTATCAGATATGAAATTGAAAGAGATTTAAGGGGAAATGTGGTGGTTCTAACGAGCTTGACCCCATTGGAAGGCAAGAGTTTTATTTGTATGAATCTAGCCGCCGCTTTGATGGTTACTTACAAAAAAATTCTAATTATTGATGGCAACTTCCTTAACTCTAGTATTAGTACTGATTTTACTTCTAATTTCTACCTGGAAGATTTCATGAACGATAGAATTTTTTTGGAACGTGGAAACGAAAATGCTTCGATCACCATTTTAAAAAATAAGGGAGGTGATAATTCTCTTGTGGAGGTGACCAACGAAGAGAAAATTAAAGATAAACTGACATTTGTAAAAAGTATTTACGATTTAATCCTTATTGATACCACTGCTCTTAGTGTTAGTAACCAAGCTAAAGAATGGATTTCCCAGGCAGACGGTGTGGTGGGTATTTTCAGACATGGTAAAATCCTTAATAAAAGAAAGATGCTTACCGTAAAGTTTCTTAAGGAGACGCAAATATTTAAAGGCTGGATCTTAAATAAACAAAGTCATTCGGATAAATCATGACCATTTTATTAACTTTATGGTTCTTTTTTCAATTTCTAATTGGCTTTAATCTTGTTTTTCCAGGACTACTGTACCTCTTGTGGAAACTTACGCACAGGCGTCGGGTAACTGGCTTTGCAACTTCCCATCCTGATTACGCCATAATTGTCACAGCTTATCAATTCACTAATAGCCTTCCAGGGGTAGTCCAATCTGTTCTGGCCCTAGATTATGATAATTATTTGGTGTACATAGTGGCGGACAACTGCGATATTTCAGGTCTTGATTTTAATAGTGACAAAGTGGTATTGTTACGACCACCAAATGTTTTAGGAAGTAATACGAAGTCTCATTTCTATGCTATGAGCCAGTTTAAAAGGGACCATGATTTTTTAACTATCATAGATAGCGATAATCTGGTAAATTCCTCTTACATAGCTCATCTTAATAGGACGTTTTCTGAGGGATATGATGCGGTACAGGGCTTAAGAGCTGCAAAGAATTTAAATGGTACAATTGCATGCCTTGATGCTGCAAGAGATATCTATTATCATTTTTACGATGGCAAGCTCTTGTATGAAACAGGATCATCGGCAACTCTTTCCGGCTCAGGTATGGCTTTTAGTTGCGCACTTTATAGAGTTTTTCTTAAAGAAAATGATGTTAAAGGAGCAGGATTCGATAAGGTATTACAAGCCTGGATTTTGAAGAAAAATAAGAGGATTGCTTTTAACGAGTATGCCATTGTTTATGATGAGAAAACCTCCAAATCTGATCAGCTTGTACAACAACGTAGCAGATGGATTAATACTTGGTTCAAATACTTTAGACTAGGATTTGATATTCTATTTCTCGGTGCGAGAAACTTTAGTAAAAACCAGATACTATTCGGTATCACCCTACTTCGGCCACCACTATTTATTTTTCTATTTTTATCGTTTCTATTATTTTTAATAAACGTAATTACGGGGTACTACACTGTTGCCATTGTTTGGATTTTGGCCTTATTGACATTCGTCGTTTTTTTCCTCGTATCCCTTTTAAGTTCCAAAACCGATAAACGTATTTATCAGTCATTAATAAATATACCACAATTCGTATTTTACCAAATTCTCTCTTTGCTGAAATCAAAGAATGCAAACAAAATATCTGTAGCCACAAAACATTACCATATAGATGATACAGAACTCAAACAGAGAGAGAAGTAAATTATGAGAACTGAACCTGTAAATCTAACTGAAAAGCGAAAATTCCTTTTTAAAAAATGGAATAGAATTATTGCAACACTCGTTGTACTCTTCCTAATGCTCTTCTTTTTCATTAAAATAGTTTTTTTATGATTGGAACAAAAAGCAATTTCTTTTCTGAATCTGAAAACTGGATTAAGGTAAGTGCCATAATTGTAATTTTAGTATCCTGTATCGGATTGCCCATTGTAGCATCAACTGTTGGATCAGTAGGACCAATACTCTTCCTTATTGCTATCATTGCTCCAATGGCGTTTTTTGGTATTTTGAAATATCCCAAGTTTGGTATTGCAATCTATCTTATTATGGCTTATTGGATCATGTTTATCATGAACTTCGGAGTTAATTTCCCACTTGGGACCTTGATGGACGCGTTGCTTTTGCTGTTGATTTTCGGATTTTTCATGGAGCAAAAATATCATCCAAACTGGAAGATCTTCCATAATCCAATCTCTATAGTTATTATATTATGGATTCTCTACAATTTTTTTCAGGCCGTTAATCCTGAAATAGCATCTATACTTGCATGGGTCTACACTATACGTGCTATTGCAGGAGTCACCATATCTTACTTTATTTTCACCTACCATATCAATACAGTCAAGATGCTGAGAAGTATAATAAATATATGGCTAGTGTTCAGTTTCATTGTTGCTCTTTATGCAATAAAGCAAGAATTTTGGGGTTTTTTTGATTTTGAGCAACGCGCCCTCGACGCTGATCCCAGATTGCAAAGCCTGCTATTTATTGATGGGCACTGGCGTAAGTCATCTATTTTTGCTGATCCTGTCTCCTTTTCGTACAATATGGTCGTTAGCAGCATTATTTGTGTTGTTATGGCTTTTGGTGCACGTTCCAAATGGAGAAAAATTCTTTTGGGCCTACTAGCAATACTCTGCTTAAATGTGATGTTATATTCGGGTACACGTGCAGCTTATGTACTTTTTCCCGCAGCAATGTTTCTTTTTGCTATTCTAAAACTTAATAAACAGATACTTATATTTTCTGTTTTCTTTTTCATGTTTTTTATAGTCTTAGTAAGGTTTCCGACCTCAAACCCAAATCTTAGCCGATTCCAGTCAGCATTCAGACCTAATAATGATGCCTCCTATAACGTAAGAAAACAAAATCAAAAACGAATACAGCCATATATTCAAACACACCCAATTGGTGGAGGATTAGGGTCTACAGGAGCTTCAGGTGTTAGATTTTCAGATGGAACTTACCTATCACGATTCCCACCCGATAGCGGCTACGTAAGAGCTGCTGTAGAATTGGGGTGGATTGGTCTTGCATTATTGTGTACACTTACTTTCATCGCTATAAAGACCGGCATAGATAATTATTTCAAGATCATTGATGCTGAGCTTAAAAATTATTGTCTGGCTATGACGCTAATTTTATTTGCGCTCGCCGTAGGCAACTTTCCCCAAGAAGGAATCCTGCAATTTCCTTTAAATATTTATTTCTATCTGGTAATCGCTCTGATAAATATTACCTTGCGTTTAGATATCGAGAAAAATCCGAGACCGAATACTGCCACATGATAATAAAAAATAAGACGGTTGTAATTTTAGGAGCCGCTAAATTCGACGGTCCTTATGAATCAACCAGCTATACCACGGCCAAGTATCTTGCTCATGAGAATCAGGTATTCTATGCTGATTATCCCTTCACTTGGAAAGATTATTTGAAAGGCAAGGGCACAACAGCGTTAGCTGTTCGAAAGGCAGGTTTTCGCCTAACTTCATCATCGTTATTACCAACTGAAATACCCGGATTGAAAATTTTGATCCTGCCGTTGATGTTATCTATTAATTTTTTGCCTGAAGGTAATCTTTATAGGTCCTTACTATCTTTTAATGAAAAGCTTATTGTATCCAGGATAAAATCAGTTCTCAAGCTTTGCAAAGTTCAGCATTTCGTTTTTATTAACTCATTTAACTTTCACTATCCAAATATTGGGCGCCTACTTAAGCCGCAATTAGATGTTTACCATTGCGTTGACCCATTAGTTATCGACCACGATAAAAAACATGGGATCAAATCAGAACTAAAAATTATCAATGAAGTCGATCTTGTATTTTGTACAAGTAAAAAGCTTTATGAAGAAAAAGTTCTTATAAATCCCAATACCTTCTTCATCCCCAATGCTGCTGATTTGACACACTGTAGCAAAGCACTGAATCCTAATCTTAAAATCCATCCCTTGATAGCTAACATTCCATATCCGGTCATTGGATACTTTGGAAATATAGAAAGAAGAACTGATTTTAAATTACTTAACCAGGTCGTAGAACTAAATCCCGATAAAAGCTTTGTTTTCGTTGGTCCGGTTTCTGATGAATATATTGATGAGCACTTTAAAAGGCTTGAGAATGTTCATTTTGTTGGTCGCCTTCCATACGATGATATGCCATCTGTTTTGAAAGGATTCGATGTTTGCATGATCCCTTTTAAAAAAGACGAATTTAGCTCAACAATCTTTCCTCTTAAGCTATTTGAATATCTGGGAGCTGGAAAACCTGTCGTGGCAACGGATTTTAACATGGACTTGAAGGACTTTACGAAGGATGTAATTCCTTACTGCAGTACGGCAAAAGAGTTTTCCGATTCTATTGAAGATTTGCTTAATCAAAATCAAAGTTATGTAGACCAACGGCTGGAAATTGCGAGAATGAATACTTGGGACATCCGGCTAAAAGAATTCAGTGAAATTTTAGGTAATTTCTACGAAATGAAACACACTAAAGATGCTAATAATACAGACTAATGCCGAAAATATTATTTGATCACCAGAAGTTCAGCACCCAACATTATGGTGGAATAAGCAGATATTTTGCAAATATTATTCAAAATATGAAAGTGAGTTCAGAGTTTGACTATACGATTGGCTGTTTGTATTCCCCGAATCATTATATCAAAAATGAACAACAGCTTCTGAATAGTAAACTTGGGAGATTTTTCTTGAACTCTAAGTATGGTGGTAAGACTTACAAGATAAACAAGAAATATTGTGAGTATTTAATTAGCAAGAATAATTTCGATATATTTCATCCAACCTACTATGATCCTTATTTCTTGGGGAAAGTAAAGAAGCCTGTAGTAGTCACAATTCATGATATGACTCATGAGCGTCTTCCAGAGTATTTTTGGTCTGAGGATGACTTAACAAGAAATAAACGATTAAATATTGAGGTAGCGGATAGCATTATCGCTATATCAGAAACTACAAAGCGGGACCTTATTGCCTATTCAAACGTTGATCCACAAAAAATAACGGTGATCTATCATGGAATCGATCTAGAAGTTCCATTAAGTTTTCAAGAAATTCCAAAACTTGCAAAGCGCTATTTTCTTTACGTTGGAGACCGTAGCGGATATAAGAATTTTTACAGATTCCTTGATGCCTTCCACCGTCTGTCATTAACTGAACCGGATATTGAAATGATTTTGACGGGTGGAGGTAAGATTGCTTTAGCAGATGAAGAGTTGATCCATCGTTTAAAACTTAAGGAAAAAGTAAAACACTTAAATGTGACCGATGAACAGCTTAACTATCTTTATAAAAATGCAATTGCGTTCGTTTATCCATCTCTGCATGAGGGATTCGGCTTACCTGTATTGGAAGCATTTAAAGCGGAATGCCCTGTTTTATTAAGCGACACTGAATGCTTCAGAGAAATTGGAGCGGAAGCGGTAGCTTATTTTGATGCTTATGATTTTAATTCACTTGAGGAGCTGATGAGAAAACTTCTTAATGATACAATATATCGGCAATTTTTGATTGAGAGCGGAAAAGAGAGACTTAAAGATTTCCCGTTAGACTTATCTCTACAGAAAACATTTGACCTTTATAGGTCATTACTCTAAAACTTCACACCAGATAAAACGATCTGTCATTACCCTTTTAGGGTGTTCTTTACCAATTCTAAATCCCATCCAATTCTTTGGTGCATAAACCTTATTCTGCTTATCTGAAAGATAAGCGGCCCACCACGCAAAACTACTATTTGATATAATGGCAATGTCAGCATTTTTAATGATCTGGAAATCTGTTATCTCGTTGTTTGATGAGTAGATGAAGTTAGGCCGGTCTGCAAAATAAGATTTTACATGCTCAATATCATCGCTAACGAAATAAACCAGATGATCGTCTATATTGCCGAGTGCATCAAGACGCTTTTTGAAGTATTCCATCGGAAGTGAAATGTCTCTTTTACCATAAGTTAGGTAATCAGTTCGTCTAATATGTACAACAATAGTTTTGTTATTGGTAAACTGTTGCCCAAATTCCTCATTAAACTTATCAGTAAATTCTTTTTTGATACTGATGTTTAATCCGCCAATTATCTGTTTTACGTAAAAGTCAGTCTGGAAAAAACCTTTATAAATTGTCCAGTCCTTAACATCCACTTTTTTAGGTACTTGAATACTCTCTATATAGATTTCATCGAATTTAATTATTCTTGGAAGGACTCTCGTGATTATTGAATAAACTTTTGAGTCTAGAATCAGGTTCTGAAAGGTGCCCAGATCGAAATATTTTGTCAAGTAACCATGGTGGGGATTCACGAAGAAAAAAGTTTCCCCTTTATTATTATTTTTTAGGTATTGTAGAAATGCATATTGAAAGATTTGATTTCCCAATCTGCCGATAAATTTTACACCAATCATTAGCTTTTCTTTAAAATATATTTATTGATAAATTCAGGGTAGAATCTGTAGGCATAGATGAATGCATTTAATGGATTAACTCTTAGTTCTCGCCAAAGTATGATCTGGGCAACAATAAACCCAAAAATGTTGGCAATAAGGGTAGCATACGCAGCGCCTATTGTTCCAAATTTTCTGATGAAGAAATAATTTAAAACCAATATGACCACAGTATTTACAAGAACAATGATAAACGTGATCCGGGTTTTTCCTATAGAATCTATAATCACGCCAAACTGCCTGCCAAATGGACCTAAAACACAATATAGCAAAGTAACGTTGAGGATAGGAACCGTGTCTGCATATTTATCTCCTGCTAGGATTTCAATGATGTAGCCGTCAAAAATATAGATAAAGATCAATGCTGGTATAACCATAGCAAGTATGGTACCTACAGATTTTTCATATAGGTATTTGATGGCAGACTTCCCTTCAGTTTCAATTCGTTTTGCACTTTGTGGAAATACTATTGTCGCTACAGCATTGGTTGGTATGTCTACTAAGTTGACAACTTTCACCGCTATATTGAAAGAACCCGAAGCCGCTGGAGATATTATTCCTGCGAGCATCCATTGATCGATGGTACCAGATAAAATTGAGCTTAAAGACGTTGCAAATGCGTACTTACCATAATGAAAAATTTTATTGATCCAGTCTTTGCTATAGCTATAGGCAAAATGAATATATTTTCTGGTGAAATACCAAGCAACGCCAACGCTCACAATTACACTACCGATCTGTATATACACAAGAAATAAAAGATCTGTTGTTAAACCAAAAATAAAATTGATTATAATAAATAGAAGTAGGATGGAAGATCTAACCAAGCTACTAGCAAAAACTCCATTGTACTTGAAGTTTGCCTGCTCAATGCAATTCAATTGAGTTAAAAAACCTGAAAATAAGAATACGATATTATACAGATACATCATTGGCTCTAGTGCAGGAGCGTTAAGGATTCTTGATAAATAACCTGCGAAGATAAAATTGAAAATGATGCATGCGATGGTTAATGAACCACTTATAGTTAACGACGCAGAGAAAATATTGTTATGTTCAGATTTGTCGGATCCAGACATAAACTTAATCATGGCGCTTTGTATCAAGCCACTTCTAACGATCTCCAGAATTGTAATTGTTTGCATATAAATCCCCCAAACGCCATAATCGTTCTTGCTCAACAATTTAATCAGAATGAAGAATGTTGCTACATTTATCAGAGTTCCGGAAAAATTCTGCAAAATGTTGATGAATCCAGATTTAAGCCAATAATTATCTTTTTCTATGCCCATTAATTGGTAGGAATCTCTTCGTGAATAAAATATTTATTGACATAATTTTTAATCTGGTCGTCAGTTTTAGCATGAAGGATACTTGCGCCAGAAAACTTGGGATACAGCTTTCTGTAACAGCCAAAATAGTGTTCAGGACCTTGTTTAGAAAATATTAGGTTTACTCCACCAAAGTAACTCGCTAAAGTTGCCGTTCCGCCATGAATTGAAATAAACCTTTCAGAATTTGCATACACCATAAGCTGAAGATGATTGAAATTTTTAGCATTGGCCTTGTTCTCTTTGAAAAGATCTTCCATGAGCACTACCTCAGGATGTTTCTCAGCGAGCCATTCGAATTCATCCATATCATAGATGTCACTATTATCCATAGTTATATTTTGTGGCCTTGGCCTGTTATAGACTATGGTATATTTGTCTTTTAAATTACTGATAATAAATTCAAGCATTTCAATACTATAGAAGCTGATGGGAGGGCCATCCCATTCACTATTATATCTATTGGCGATAATCAGTATTGGTTTATCAAAAATATATACCTCATTTTTATATTGAGCTTTAAGAGGAACCGGCTCCCATTTACTCATATTATAATTTTGGCTATATAGTACCCTTGGCATTTCAAAATTATAATTTGCCTCATTACTCCGGCCCTCGAAAATTTCTGAATGATCCGGAGAAAAAAAATACATTTCCGAAGTATATTTTGAAGAATTAGTGCTTTTTAATGTTCCATTTTTGTAATGCCAGTAGGCGAATGGTAGAGCGAATTGTAATTCAGGAGCGAATTCGCCATTGTAAGTAATCACTTTATATTTACTCTTGAAAATGTAATCCTTAAATATATATTTTAATTGTGTTAACTGACAGATAAAAGTTTCTCTGTAATAATAAAAATATTCTTTAGGAATATTTTTATAGCGAATGAGAACAATGAGAGTTAAAAATTTATAAAGTATGTTTTTTATCATATTAATAATAAAATATAATTTGACTCATTTAGATAGGTATGAATGACGGTCTAATTTAGATAATTAAAAATTAAATTAATACGCAAAATTTACGCTACTACCCTGAAAGCCAGAAAAAAATCTGATTTAATGCTGGGAAACAATTATTGTCTTGCCTAACTCGCTTATAAATTTTAAAAATATTTGTAGCGTAATGCTTGAGAAAATTTTGATTTACATCAGAAATTTTTCTTTAAATTAAAAGAATCATTTTATAACTCAAATTAGTATGAATAGATATGACTCTTTGGATATTTTTAGATTACTGGTCTCCTTTGCAGTGGTTATATTACACGTTTCAATGGGCTCAATGCCATTAGACATCCAAATTTACCTAAAACTACTTGCCCGATTTGCTGTTCCATTTTTCTTTTTGGTATCAGGATACTTCTTTTATACCGGATATAAAAAAGATGATCATGTTTTTTTTCTAAAAAACATCTCAAAGTTGTTATGCATTTTTTTGGTGGCTTCGATAATTTTTTTGCCAATTGACATTGCCAAGGGCAATTTTAGATTTAGCCAAAAACTTATTCTTACAGGAACAGAGGGCCACTTATGGTTTCTGCCATCTCTAATTTTGGATTAATTTACTGCTGGTATATCATGCATACCCTTAAATGGTTTAAGTTTTTACCTTTAATTTTCCTTTTATCCTTGCTTCCTTTCCTGTTATTTTATTATACTGTAGGAACAACTATTCAATAATACATTGACCTTGAATTTGCAAGGTTCTTTCTTTCGGTTTCATTCCTTTCTTTAGGAATGTGGTTAGCGCATTACCAGATAAGGCTTACGTTAAAAAGAGGAATTATTTTAATTGCAATTGCTATTATAGTATTAATTTTAGAAGTGGTGTACTTTCGGGTGGTTGATCCTATAGACCTGTGGGGATTTCAGTTTTTAGTTAATACGATTCCTTTGGCTCTGGGCATGTTTTTTATCAGTTTTCATTGCTTAAAGAATAGCTATCTAGCAAGCTTGGGAAGAAAGTACTCATTAGGGATATATTTATATCACCCTTTCGTCAATATGATTATTTACCATTTTATATTAAAAATATTCGGCAATTTTTCTAATACGATTTTGATGATAAATTCAATAATTTGTTTTATGTCAACTTTAGGCCTATTAGTTCTCCTAGATAGAAAAGCTCTCACAATTTTCAATTTAATTACTGGGGAATTTAAAAAAGTCTAATGCTAATCGTTATTCTACCTTAACGCCATTCAAGTATTCTGATAATTGACCGGAATGTTTTAAAAACCTATGTTTAAAAGATTTTATTAAACCTCCTTCTGCATTAATTCGTCTAGCAGAGGTAAATACCCTGGCTCTACTATCCGTTACAAGCTTAAGCTGGCCGGTTTTCTTCAGATTAACCGCCATTCTACCATCCTCTGCCTCCTCTACAAAATTTTCACTGCCTATGGCGTTTTCAAAAGCTCGGGTCTTCAATACATTAAATCCACCATTTTGTCGTCCTACCTCTGTTATAAAGCCCATGTTGAATCCAAGGAAATTGATATGTTCCCGTCTGGCTTTGCGAAGTCTCACCATGGCCCCGGTAACCTTTTCGTAAAGAAACCACGGCAAGCGACTTTCATCTTTAGACGGTATAAATGAATACCTTCCATATACGCCAACAATATTATCATTAGCCATTAATGGCTTGCACATCAAATCAATCCACTGAGGTGGATAAAAGCTGTCAGAATCTGCACAAAGATGGTATTTACCTAATGCTTTTTCTAAACCAAGTTCTCTGGCAAAAGCTGTCCCCTGTTTTGGTTGTAAATAATTCTTGACTCCTAATTTATCAAGTACTAGCTGAGTTTGATCTGTTGAGTTATTATTTATAACTACGATTTCGACTCTCAAAGAAGTTATATTTGATGATAAAGAAGAGAGAGTCCTATAGATGTTATTTTCTTCGTTCCATGCAGGAATCATTATTGAAACATCTGGATCGTCAGATTTAAAATGCTTAATCTTCGACCGGAGAGAGTTAATGTCTTCGTCAGTTAGATCTTTAAAATTTTTACCCTCAAACAGATGAGGTTTTATCCATTTTGGAAGTTGAAATAATGACATAACTCTATTGCGTCTTTCTAGAACCTTAAATCGTAATTAAATTTGATGTGCCTATATAGGTGCCTCGATATGCCTATTAAAAAATTAGGGTGTCTTTTCCAGTTTCTTTTGAAGGTGCTGGGTTCTTCTGCTGAATTCATCTGGTCAAACAAACCTTGAAAATCTTCATAGAATAGACCTTTTCCTTTTTTCTTCAAAAAAGACATCATCATGCTATATTCTGCCTTTTCTACGTTTACACCTTCTTTATAATCGCCAAACTTATCTAAAAATGAACTTCTTCGTAGGTGAGGATGGTCGCTATACATATAAAACTTCTGGTATGTACTTAGGATATTTGCAGCATTAAACTCCATAGCAGAGAATCCATGCCCCACAGGCTTTAAAAAAGGAAATAATGTGTACGCATAGAACCTAACTATATCGAGATCTTTATCGTTTGCAAGAAATGAAACAGCATACTCAAGTTTTTCTGGGAAAAGCGTTTTTGGAACGAAGTCCTCCTGCACGTAAAGAGTTAGTTGTTTACTGATGGCTCTTTGTCCTTTATTGATGTTATTTCCTAGACCCATGTTTTTTTCAGTGGTTATTAATTTATAATCAAAAATTTTCTGCAGTTCTCTTAGTTGAACCACATTTTCAGGTTTGCTTGCATCGTCTGAAACTACGATTTCACCGAAACTGCAGTTTAAATCCTGGAAGCTTTTTAGTAATCTTTTTAAAGAATCTGGTCGATTATAATGAGTTACCATTAAAGAAACGTCTGGAAAATCATATTTTTTTGACATCATTAGCTAACGAATTTTTCTTTATTTTTTTGAAGTAAATGATACAGCCAATTTAATGTTTTTATCATTACTAGTTTATTGTTTTGCTAAGTTTATCGACTATATTAGTGAAATTCAATGCACTAGTAATATTTAGTTATGAAGGATAATATTTCCATTGTTGTTGCGAGCGACAATTTTTACGCAATTCTCATCGCAGCCTTACTTAAGTCGATTGATGTTAATCACAAAACGCCTGAACACATCGACTTCCACATCATTGACGATGGAATTTCTACCAAATTCAAAAAACAACTTGAAACTATAGTTGATCCTTCTAGATTGACTATTTTATGGCATACAAGTAAATCGATAATTCCAGCAAATCTATCCATTCCTGTTGATACATCAGGATTTCCAATGACTACCTATCTAAGGGTATTCGCCCCAAATGTAGTTGGTTTGGATGTTCATAAGCTTTTGTATATTGACGTTGACATTATTTTACAGGATGACATTTCTAAACTATGGAACATGTCAACTGGTGAGCATGTCATTGGTGCAATTCAAGATATAGCGAAAACCGTGGATTGTGAATGGGGTGGACTTCCAAATTATAAAGAGCTAGGTCTGGATCCAAAAACAAAGTATTTTAATGCTGGTGTTCTCTTAATAAACACAGATAAATGGAGAGAACAAAATATTTCAGCAGAAATTATTGGAGCTTTAATAAAATATAAAGAAACGGTTCAACTAGGAGACCAGTATGGATTGAATGTCGTGTTTGCCCAAAAATGGCAAGAACTCGATCAAAAATGGAATTGGTTTGCATCCTGGGAAAATGAGAATCCATCCCTAGTCCATTTTCTAGATATAAAACCAATATTCACAACTTATAATTCTAACGAATTTTTTAAAGAAGAATTTTTTAGGTATCTAGATATGACACCCTGGAAAGGCTTTAAAGTTATAAATGGTAAAAATAGATTGTTTCGCAAGGCTTTCAATAAGTTAAAGAAAGCATTTCTTAGATTAAGATAATAAATCGCCGTTAACGGTAGATCAAGCTAGAGTTTATATATCCGGTGTAATCAAAATACCAATCAGGATACACTGTTCCACCAGATAATGCCCAATCAGCAAAATGATTGTACACATTAGTTATAGGAGTTTTTTCTATGGGATAATCGAATGGTCCAAAGAAATCTAGAGCGAAAGGTCTGTTTAAACTGGAAATATAGTACCTTCCAGTTGCTGCATTAGAATTATCAGCACCCGTATTGAACCATTTTGCCGCAGCAAGATCTGTAGGAGCCTGATTAACCAAATGAACTTCTCTTCCACGATCCAAATTACTTATCATAAAGGGGTTAAATGGAACCATACCTGTATATTCGTCAGAAAGTGGGCCATTCAATAGAATAGTTACAGTTACTAATGGGCTTACCAGTTTTGGTGCTCCTATTGTAGTATTGATCTGAGTTGTTCCAACTCCGAAAAGATTTCTATAATGATCAAAAGGAATGATTACTGCTTTACTTTGATTTCTCTCAAGGCCTTTACCGTCCAGAACTACTCCTGCATTTCCGAAAACACTCATGCCGGTTACACTTTGAATCTGAGAAGGCGTGAAAGGAAGTTGTACACCAAAGCCATTTTCGAAATCTGCACCGGCTGCTAATGCTTTAAATTCTCCACTTAAGTCTACCAGCTGATTAGATGAATTCATCGCAAACTTGTAACGATAACTTACCACCAGGTCATTAAGGTCATAGTCGCCTTCAAATGGCCAGTTGTCTTCAAATGCAGTAGTTCCCCAAACAGACTGGCTTGGGTACCAGCGGGTATAAGCACGTGTAGGATCATTTGGATAATCATCAATTGCATCTTGAACACCATCACCATCGCCATCTAAATAGCTTTCGTCCAATACAGGTACATTTACTGGAGAGATTGCTTCAACGGGATTTGATTGTGCGTAAAATACTAAGTCATTAAAATCATTATCACTGCCTTGACCTGGCAATCTATTGATGTCTTCAAAACCGATCAAAAAAGTACGCTGCGAAACATTGTGAAGAACCACATTATGGCGTTTTTTTGCAGGATCATTCTCAGGGTTAATTCCTTCAGTCGAGAAAAATTTCGTGGCATCAAAATTAATTGACCCGTTACCCTGGTAAGCATTCTGTAATAGAACAAACCCTACCGATGTGCCAGCAGGAAATCTACCTAATTTAACCTTATCACCAGTTATCATATTTCCTTCACCATTTCCTCCAATAAGAGAGCAATTCGGAAATATCACATTGGCATTTGTAATTTGATTTTCGTTTGTTGGTGGATTCCCAGTTGGATAGGTGTAATAAGCTAAGGTATTTCTATAATCAGCACCTTCATGAACAAACGTAATCCAGACATCTGCTAAACGCTCAATCTTCAAGTCGGTTGGGACTTCAGTTGCGATATACTTGTTCTTTACCGGAATTCCATTTGGTAGACTAGCGTCAATTTGATTCATTAACGTAGCAAAACTTATGTTGTCCACAGGAAGTAGACTTATTGGGCGACCCAATGCGTCAAAATCTGCTGAATTATAAGATGTAAAGCCAGATGGGCCCAATCCAGAGATTCTATTAAATGTATATCCGCCTATTGAACTGGTTCTATTACTAACAGCTTTAGATTTAGAGAGTACAATATTTCCGCTATATCCTGTTTTTCCTCCTATTACTGCGGTCAAAGCATTGTCTTTTATGAATGCTGTTACGTTGGAAGCTAGTCCGATATGAGAAGGATCAATTACTAGGTTTTTTACTGAGGAAGCTATGCTCAGCTTAGTTCTCACATAACCATTTTTATCACTTAGAACTTTAGTCAACTCTTTGCCTTTGCCGACAGCTGTGGGATCGAATATAGATACAAGCACTCCACTTACTGGCTCGTCTGTGCGGCTCAGCAATCTGACATTTAATTCAACTTGTCGGGTGGTTTTATATGCAAATCCATCTGGAGCATACTTTTTTACTAATAAAGAGTTCTCAGTATTTGTAGTGAGCTCTTTTCTACAGGCGCTTAGAAATAACGTTATGGTTAAAAAAATTGAGAGTAAATTTTTGATCATAATATTTGATGTAAGTTATCTCTGCGCGTATAGAAATTATAGTACCAATTACGGGAAAGGCTTCTGATAAGAATGAAAGCCCATTCTGAGTTAAAATGGGAGGAGTATTTGTGGATAAAAATACTCAAAACGAGCAAGAAAAAACCCTTTTAAATTATGCATCCTTTGTGCCAATTTGTTATAAAATGCATACAATAGGTAAACATATATGATACTAAAATTAATTCCCGATAAAAGCAGATTATTTCGTGGTTATGTATCGTTGCTCAGATTAAACTTAGAGTTTCAATAAAATTGATTTAAATTATCATCAAAGCAAAGAAATTTAGTTTTTGCAAATAGAAGCCACCTATGTTCCAAGTAGGTATAAATTGTGTTTAGCCCAGATGCTTTATGCTACCCTTGTACGCTTCCACTAAACTAAAGTTACCTCAGGCATCGTAATCACACCTAAATATTTACTAATACTCCTTTGTTTCCTATCTTCAGAAACAAAGCCGATGTATACATGAAACTGCTTACCTGTAAACCCTTCGCCAATGTTTAGTGTCGCTTTTTTCATGGTACGCTGGGCGAGGGAGGTGTCATAAATTGCACAGCTGTTATCAATATCATAGGCTACTACGATTACCCTGTCATTGTAAGCCGAAACATGATAATCCCATTTGAGGTCAATGGTGAAATTCTCACCCAGAGTAACAATTTCTCCAAATCCTGGATCTAATGGGCCATGACTAATGCAGGCTAAAGCCGGGTCGACATGAAAGCCATTATCATCCTCAACAAGCGCATTCTTTGAAATGAAAGATTTGGCACCAACAAAGCCGTGGCACTTTGGTTTATACCATTGAAATCCAATTCTTACTACGTCTGTGATAGGCTGAAGCCAAGCTTGAGAAACGCCAAACCTGGCCCTATTTGCCAGCTCTTTTTCTGTTGCTTTTTTGAGGCGAGGGCCACGAGTACCACGCATCACATCCTGACCCATTAAGTTGTAGCCATTCACGGTTCCGGCAGTTCCTTTAAAACCACCCATTATTCCATTTTTAATTACTGCCATATTCGATTTGCTATAAGTTGTATACAAGATAAGGATTTCCTTTTAACTATTAAGAACTTATATAGGATTTAATACGGATTTAACAGGAATTTAGTAGGGAATAGGTCCCTGCTACCTCCCTGTTACGTCCCTGTTACCTCCCTGTTAGGTCCCTATAACATACGAACTTCTCTAAATTGCATACCGGCTTGGTCTTTACTCTGGATTAATTCCTTTTATTAAATGATAAATTAAGTCAACAATCAAAATGGAAATCGTGGGAACCCGATTATGGTAGGTAGGGCCGGGGCTTCTTATTTAACTAAAAGTTCAGGTGGACGATATAGGTATTTTCCCTTAGTTCGGGATCATATTGATATATAAAGCTATCTGAAGCTAGCGTGATGATGTAAAGTCCGAAATGCTCAGGCATTTGTTCCATGTCTGGCTTTTCTTCAGGATCGGGTTTCAGGAATTTGAATTTATATTCTCCAAGAGGCTGAATGTTATGCCTATTAGACTCAGAAAAACTGATGTTTAGAATGCTTTCTACATCTTCAAAAGGTAGTTGTGGAGAACTTGCGCTGAAAGCAATCTTCAGCCCTTTTTCTATTTTTTGGATGCTGAGATGGGGCTGATCGATAAGTAGCTGTATTGAGGTGTTTGCTTCATTGCTATGCTTAATCGAATTCGTTATCAATTCAATAAGGATCAATTTTATTCTTCTTTGATAGCCCAGGTCTAATGCAATATGCTCTAAAATACTTGCGAGTACATTTTTTGTGTACTCGTAAATCTTTTCGGGATCATTCGGGATATCCAGGTTTATCGTAATTGGAAACATGTTCATTTGAAATCCTCGATAGCCGTTTCTAAAGAATTCTTCAATTCGAATATTTTATCCAGACGGGTTAGTTCAAACAGATTCCTGATGTCATTATCTAACTCTATCAGTATTAACCTGCCGTTTTTTGGAACAAGATTTTTAAGTATGGCAACCAAGGCTCCAAGAAACGAGCTGTCCAGATATTCCACGTGCTCAAAAGAGATAATCAATTTCCTTGTTCCGGATTCGATCTCTTTAAAAACGATTTCTTTAAAGTTTTCCGATTTTGTAAGATTGGCGTCCTTATCAACAATCGTTAGCAACACCAGATCATCGATGTTCTGTTTTTTTACGTTCATTTAAACCTTCTTTATGATGATGATGCTGCAATCATCAACCTGTGAAACATGTTTATCAAAGAGACGATCCTTAATAGTTTGGATACTCTCTTTATTCTGCTTAAAGTTGAACAATTTTTCTTTAAATAAGTTAATGTCGGATTTCTTTTTGCCGTTTAACTCAAAATCAATCATGCCGTCTGATATCATATATAGCTCCTCATCTACATCGAGCTTTATCTCCATCTCATTGTAATCACCAAATTCTGAAAAGCCTAGTAATATTCCATCAGATTTAAACTGGTGTAATTCCATAGTCTCTTCTTCAAATTTGAGAATAGGAAGGTCTCCGGCTCCAGCATACATGACTGTTCCCAACTCATCATCTAACAGCACAATGCTAAGCGTGGAAAATATATCGCTCAATAACTCATCGTCATGAATAACCCTGTTTAGTTTATTGAGAATCTCTGAAAGTGAATAGTTTTCATCATAAACACACAGCCTAATTGCAGAACGGATGTAGCTTAAAAAACTAAATGAAAAAAACCAGGCTCCCCATTTCTTACCCATCACATCCCCAAGAATGATGAATGTATACCGCTCATTTGTTTGAATAAAATCTATAAAGTCTCCACCAGGCTGGTTTTGAAAGGATTGGTTAAAGTAATCTATTTTAAAGTGCTTAAGCTTTGGTGCTTTTTTTGGAATATTACGCAAGTTCAAACGTTCAGCGATTCCTTTGATTTCGCTTAATGAACGTTCATAATGTTCTCTTACAGCTTGTAGAAGGTTATCTATTTTGGAAAGAATATGAGAAGGAGGGGTGTTTTTAGCGATGTAATCAATTGCTTTTAAATCTAATCCCTGCTGCACATTATCTTTATCATTGACGGAGGTGAGGAACAAAAAGGGGATATTTTTAAAGGAATCTTCCTTTAATAATCGGCGCCTAAACTCAAATCCATCTTTCCCGGGCATTTCATAGTCTGAAACGATCAGGTCTGGAGTTTCAGATTGTAGAATTGATTCTGCTTCATCCACAGAAAGTGCAATTTTGCAGTTATAACCATTTGAAGTTAGCAACTTTTCAAAGAGACGCAATTGAAAAATATCGTCATCCACTAGTAAGATGATTCTATTCATCAGTTTTTAAATTTAGTATCGCATTAATCATAATATATATCCCTACCGCAACGATGATCAAAGAGATCAAATCCATTAATGTGACGCCGTCGTTAGGGTTGAAATAGAAAATTGTGAACATCTCAAAATACGGTGGCGCAGGCATGATGATCATTGCAAAACCTAGAGTTACAAATAACAGGCCAATAAATCCCTTTACAACGCGGCTGATACCCAACTTTATATTGATTTTTTTGGCATCTGAAGAATTAAAATGGTTATTGTTAAGTAGTAACTCGAGCTTATCGAGCTGGTCCATTTTGTCAAGTGGAGACAGAGAGACCTCTCTTACTTCTTTAATCAGCGCCCTTCCGTCAATCTTTTGATCCAGACTTTTATTCAGCCTACCCTTAATTTCCTTGATGTTTTCTGAGTCCAGATCACTCTTGTCTAATAAAGTTATAAATTCTTCCAGTTTGTCAAGTAGGGGTTTATTATCGTCCTTTAGGCTTTCAAACTGGGCAATTTCTTCTGTTAATTTGGTTTTGTTAGGCAAAATATATTACTTTCATCATTCTTAATACAAGTTAGGTTTTTAAAATGGCTTTAATATCAATTATAACAGTAAATTTTAATCAGCCTCAAGCCACTTTAGACCTACTTAAATCCATTTACGAATGCTATCCTAAAGCCAATCTGGAAGTTATCGTAGTGGACAATGGGAGTAAAGAAGATCTTGGAGAAGAATTTAAAAATACGAACCTTCATGTGCTTTACATCCGATCTGAGAAAAATCTTGGATTTGCCGGTGGTAATAATTTGGGCATAAAATCCGCAAAAGGTGAATATTTATTCCTAATAAATAACGATACAGAATTTAGCTCTGGATTACTGGAAACGCTAACTGAAACAATGGATGCGAACCGCAGTATTGGAATCATTTCTCCTAAGATAAACTACTTTGATAAAAAGGAGATCATACAATATGCAGGCTTTACCCCAATGAATTATTACACCTGCAGAAATGAGTGCATTGGACAATTCGAAACAGATCGTGGACAGTTTAATAATATAGTTGCTGAGACTGGGTTCGTGCATGGCGCTGCCATGATGATCAGACGATCGGCCTTGAAAGCCGTAGGTAATATGGCCGAAAACTTTTTTTTATATTACGAAGAAATGGATTGGTGTGAGCAAATAAAACGCGCAGGTTTTAAAATTTGGGTAAATACAAATGCATTGATCTACCATAAAGAATCAATGTCGGTGGGTAAGAACAGCGCTTTAAAGGAGTTTTTTATGAATAGGAACAGAATTCTTTTTATTCGCAGAAATGGTACAGCTATGCAAAAATCATTTTTCTGGGTCTACTTCATTTGCTTTGTAACACCAAGAAACCTCATCAAATATATTTCTGAAGGAAACAGCTCTTACATAAGCATTCTTTTCAAAGCGATATTCTGGAACATCACAAACAAAACTACGAGTAAAAATTTGGGCTACTTTATAAAATAGTTATGATCATCACCTTCTGGGTCGCGCTTTTTCTAATTTTCTACACATTCTTTGGTTATGGTATTCTTCTTTATATTTTGGTAAAGATTAAGCGGCTAATCAATCCCACAAAGAAGAGACTATATATCTTTGAGGAACTTCCTTCCTGCACCATAATCGTAGCCGCTTACAACGAGGCTGACTTTATAGCGGAAAAGATTAGAAACACGCTGGGGCTGAATTATCCTGAGGGAAAATTGAAACTAATATTCGTCACGGATGGCTCAACTGACAGTACTCCGGAGATTGTGTCGAGATATCCTGAGATCAAGCTTTTGCATTCCCCTGCTCGCTTAGGAAAGATTTCTGCAGTCCATAGATCTATGCTCGAGGTGGAAACAGAATTAGTCGTATTTACTGATGCCAATACCTTTTTAAATGCTGATGCTTTGGTCCTAATGTGCAGGCATTACGCAGATCCAACAGTGGGAGCTGTGGCTGGGGAGAAAAGGGTTATGATTGAAGAATCTGCAGATGCAACTGCGGGTGAAGGTTTCTATTGGAAGTATGAATCTAAATTGAAAGCTTGGGATTCCGAGCTTTATTCTGTGGTTGGTGCGGCAGGGGAGCTGTTCAGCGTACGTAAAGACCAATATGAGCCTGTGCCATCTAATAGCGTATTAGATGATTTCATGATCTCAATGAAAATTGCTGAAAAAGGATTTGTGATTGTTTATGAACCTGAAGCATTTGCTCAAGAGAGTTCATCTGCCAATGTGGGAGAGGAGCTAAAAAGAAAAATACGCATCGCTGCAGGAGGCATGCAATCTATCATTTGGTTGAAGTCACTTCTTAATCCGTTTAAATTCCCAGTGTTAAGTTTTCAATATATCAGCCATAGGGTATTGCGATGGACGATTACGCCATTTCTTATGATTCTCGCTTTTCTATTAAATATCTTTATTGTTTTAAAGGCGGCAGATTTTATCTACAGCTTTATCTTAATTGCCCAGGTATTATTTTACTTTTCAGCGTATCTGGGTAAAATCTTAGAAGCTAAAAAGGTTAGGATAAAGCTTCTTTTTATACCCTACTACTTTTGTATGATGAACTATGCAGTATTTGCTGGCTTGATCAGATATTTCAAAGGAAATCAGTCTGTGATTTGGGAAAAGGCAATGAGGAAATAACCACGTTTAGTTCATGGATATTGCCTAATCAAAAAAGAGAATATTTTATTATTCTCTTTCCTTATTAGTGCTGGGGCGTGCAGGCGGGGTAATTGGGCGTGCCGCTGGTTTCTCTGGTGGTGTGGAAACGATCTCTCCAAACTCATTAACGTATGCCATCATGCTTTCCAAATCTCCTCCTGAAGAATTCTGCTGACGTTCTTGTTTACGCTGTTCTTTATCTTCTTTTTTCTTTTGTCTATTTTTTTCCAGTTGCTTCTTCATGAAGGTTGCCTGAGATTTAGCCATATATATTTGTTTAAGTGAAGCCAATCAATGGAATGATCTGGCGAAATAGGGGATAGTGGTGAATGAAAGTTATCCCGGTTTATGCAAAGATAGTAAATATTAGCTATTTATCAAAGTTCGAGTGCGACGTGAAAAGTTGTAGTCGCAGTAATAGCATAGATTTTGGTAGTCGCCCTCCTAAGTTTACCTCTTAAGACATAGTTTATCGTGCCACCTTTAACCAATGTCTTCAGGTCATTTACCGTGGCTGTAACTGGAATGTTTAATGTTTTTACTTTGGAATCACTCGGGTTTGAAGATGCTAATAGATTAGACGATTCACCATTTCCCTGGATAGTCATTCTTATATTTTCGAAATTATCAAACGTAACATTAGCTGCGGTATCCGTGATATTCAATTCAAGACTATTAAGTCGGATGTTCTTAATATTGGTTGACGCGAACCGTTTATTTTGAATCCGAATCATTGAGTCCAGATTTAAATTCACAGGTATGATTGCGATGATTTGGCCAGTGTCTAGACTGGTAATAATTGGTATATTGTAGGCAGTTGCTGATGGACCAATGGTAATATTCATTTCTGTCTGGTCATCAATTTTACTACAAGCGGAGCTGAATAAGGAACCTATGAAAATCAGTAGGACAAAGGCGAAACTTCTCATATATTTGGTGGTTTTTGAGGTCAAAATATTATATTGTATAAATATTTAAATCATTGTTAATCAAAAGTATTATTAATATCATATTAACATTTTGTTTAGACATATTACATTTCTTGAGGTTGGTTATAGGTAAAAGACAAAATTAAATTTTGTATTATATTTTAAGTATCAGTCATAGAGCTAATTATACAATTTAACTAAAGTGAGTAATCACTAATATTGCGCCCTGTTGTAAGCAGCAGAAAAATCGCTCCTCATGGACTTGAACCGTTCAATTACTGTACCAATAAAGGCTTCGTCAAGAAGCTCAAAAATCTCGTTCGCGCCTCCCCCACTGAGATCCAATTCAGATAGTTTATAACTCTGTTCAAGTGTTCCCTGTTCAAATTTTACAATATACTTTTGGTTCATATTAAATAAGGTAATCTTACATTCAGGGTGGGGTAATTCTGCAATAACTCTCATAGTTTAATAAATTAGTTTACTCCAATTTCACGGATTAAAAAATCGGCTTTGTCAATTTTTGACGCCACCCAAAGTACATATCGAATGTCTACACCAATTGATCGGCTGTAACTTTCATTCCAGGCGTAATCGTTAATTGTTGCGCCATAGGCTCTGTCAAAGTTAACCCCTACCAGTTCTCCATAAGCATTCATAATAGGAGAACCGGAGTTTCCACCAGTCGTGTCCATATTGTAAAGAAATGAAACCGGCACATCATTCAAATCTTTTTTTACGTAAGGGCCGAAATCCTTAGCATTCCACAAGCTTTGAACTGCGGCAGGGTATCCAAAATCAGGATTTCCAGTCGCGCCTTTTTCTAGAATCCCTTTAATGGTGGTGTAAGGCTTCATATAGGTTGCGTCAGCTGGCCAGTATCCACGAACGTAACCGTAGGTTAGGCGGAGCGTACTATTTGCGTCAGGAATAAAATCTTTTTTCAGGAACTTTTCTTTAACATTTACATAGTTACCCATTAATTTGTTTAAGGTTCCCTCGCGACGGTCTTTCTCGGGTTTGATAGCAGAAATTTGCGTTGATAGATCTTTTTCAAATAGTAATAGGCCATCATTATACATACTTAACGCTTTCGGGGATGCTAATAGCTTATCAAGGACATAATCCTGGTCTTTCAGCTTAGTGAGTCCAAAGGTATTATTGATATATTGGTCAATTATATCGGTTGTACTGCTACCCTTACTGGTTATTTTGTTAACAGCATTCACTTTTTGGTTAACATCGAATGCTGCTGCGTCAGTTAACATTCTCTTAAAAATTCGTCGGTCTACATCTATTTCGTAATTGTTGTACATTGCAGACAACTCAGTCTTTAGTTTTGTAACGTTTTCATCGAAGTACCTTTGTTTATCTGCTATGGGTTGAGCGTCCAAAGTGGCTTTAAAGGAATTGATTGTTCTGGCAATGTTAAGCAGATTGGTTGAAGTGTATATCTGAGCAAACCAAAGGTCTCTTTTAGCGTCGCCAGTGATCAGTTTGTAAAGGTTATCGATGTCTGTCATCAAGGAGCCATAGCTCGCTTTCATATCCACATTGTTGTTTATAAAAGCAACAAGATCAGTATCTTCTGTTTTTTTCTGTCCCACAAGGTCTATTCCTTTTAAGCCCTGAAGTTTTCCCTGATAGTTCTTTAAGGTATTCGCATTTCGTTTGATTCTGGTTGCCAGCTTAATCTCTGTAGCTTTACCTTTCTTACCAACATCTTCCATTGTGGTATTTTGAAATTGATAAAGATCGGATATGTAGGGTAAGAGGTACTTTTGCTGATATTCGATAAACGCCGCGGGTCTGTGTCTAAACGTTCTGCCAGGATAACCAAGTATAAAAACAAAGTCTTCCTCATTTGTTCCCTTGGCACTGACTTTAAGGAACTTTTTCGGGCTATAAGGCACATTGTCTTTGGAGTATTTTGCTGGCGATCCATCTGGCGCTACATAAGCACGCATGAAGGAAAAATCACCAGTATGACGTGGCCATACCCAATTGTCTGTCTCGCCTCCAAATTCACCAATTTGTCGGTTTGGAACGTAAACTAACCTTACGTCCTGAATGGTCTTATATTTAAATAGCACGTATGTTCTTCCAATAAACATCTCCGACACCTCTGCTTTAATGCCTGGTTGTTTTTTCTCCGCATCAAGTGCCAGATTTTTCATGGCATCGTTGATCACTTTTAACCTGGAAGCTGGGTCTTCAATCTGAGCAATGGCTCCAAGGATTTTGTCTGAAACATCCTCATAGCTGTCTGTAATCCGACAGGTAAGGCCTTTTGCTTCGATCTCTTTTTCTTTTGAGTTCGCTACAAAGCCATTATTGAGGTAATCATGCTCTGGTGTACTGGCTTGTTGAACAGCACTAAACGCGCAGTGATGGTTGGTAATAATCAAGCCTTCATTCGAAATAAAGGATCCCGTGCAGCCACCTACGTTTACGAGTGCATCTATCAGGCTTATCCCCTTAGGATTATAAATCTCATTTTGATCAATCTTTAGTCCAGCCTTCTTAAGATCAACCTTATGAATTTCGCTCAATGGAAACATACCTTCTTCCCAGGGTTTATATGCCGACTGTATGATTCCGAGGGTTAGAAGTGAAGTTATGACTAAGGTTTTCTTGTTCATCTGTGTGATTATTATGACTATAAAAGTCACAAAAATACATATTTTTGAATGATATAATAAGAACAATGGCGGAAGATCTAACCATCATAAATAGCGTAAGTAAAGAAGAGAAATATCAGAGCTTACTACCTCAAATCAAAGGTTTAATAACAGGTGAAACTGACCAGATAGCTAACTTAGCCAATATTTCAGCCGCTTTGAAGGAGCAGTTCAACTGGTTTTGGGTAGGCTTTTATCTTGTGAAGGGAGAGGAGTTGGTTTTAGGTCCTTTTCAAGGTCCGGTCGCCTGCACCAGAATTAAAAAAGGTAAAGGTGTTTGTGGGTCATCCTGGGAAAGATCTGAAGTTTTGATCGTACCAGATGTAGAAGAGTTTCCGGGCCACATTGCTTGTGCTGCCGCTTCAAGATCTGAGATTGTTCTTCCTTTATATAACAAGGGGGAACTTATTGGAGTTCTTGATGTTGATAGTGAGCATCTTGCACATTTCGATGAAATAGACGCCACTTATCTCGGACAAATTCTTGATTTCTTAAATGGCTAAGTTATCATATTCCTATTATCAAAACATTGATGTGAATGCAGTCGCTGTTGATTTACTTGGTAAGTATCTTTTTACCTCAATTGATGGTACTGTTACTGGCGGGATAATAGTTGAGACAGAAGCTTATAAGGGAGCTGAGGATAAGGCTTCTCATGCATATGCCGGGCGCTTTACAAGTAGAACACAGACCATGTATGAAGATGGAGGACTGGCTTACGTTTATTTATGTTATGGAATCCATCATCTCTTTAATGTGGTAACGGGTCCAAAAGGAATTCCTCATGCGGTATTAATACGAGGGCTGGAGCCGGTTGAAGGCTTGGAACATATGCTTTCAAGAAGGGGGATGAGTATCCTGAAATCTAATATTACTGCCGGGCCTGGGGCATTGGCAAAGGCAATGGGTATCGATAAAAATCTTAATTCAGCTGATTTACAAGGTGATCTGATCTGGGTAGAAGACAGGGGATTGGGATTTAAGAACGAACAAATTGTTGCTTGTCCTCGGGTCGGCGTAGCGTATGCTGAGGACCATGCTTTACTGCCATGGCGTTATTTTGTAAAGGGAAATAGGTTTGTAAGCAAGCCAAATAAATACATTTGAAGAATGAATTTGGATAATGAATTGGAGTTAAATTTTGAGCGTACAATTGAATACGCAAAGCTTATGGATGATGCAGATCCTTTAGGTGAAATGAGACAGAATTTTTTGTTTCCTCAACAAAACGGAAGGCCTTTTATATATCTATGTGGCAACTCTTTAGGATTGCAACCTAAAGCCGCGTGTGAGGTAATAAATGTTCAATTGAAAAGCTGGGAGAATATGGCTGTTGAAGGTTGGTTCCAGGGGAATGCACCCTGGATGTTTTATCATAAAACGATCAAGGAAATGATAGCGCCGATTGTAGGTGCAAAGCCTTCTGAAGTTTGTCCGATGAATACTTTAACAGTGAATTTGCATCTCCTGATGGTAAGCTTCTATAAGCCCTTAGGGAAACGTTACAAGATCATAATGGAGGCCGGCGCATTTCCATCAGATCAATATGCGGTAGAAAGTCAGGTCCGTTTTCATGGTATGGACCCTGCTGATGCCATTATTGAGGTTAGTCCAAGAGAAGGTGAATATACACTAAGAACTGAAGATGTAATCGCGCAGATATCAGAACATGGTGAGGAGATTGCACTTGTTTTATTTGGTGGGATCAACTACTTTACCGGTCAGTGGTTTGATATGGAAGCTATTACCATCGCTGGTCATGCTGCTGGTGCAATAGTTGGATTCGACCTGGCTCATGCCGCGGGAAATGTTCCTATGCATTTACATGACTGGGGGGTTGATTTCGCTTGCTGGTGTTCATATAAATATCAGAACGCAGGTCCGGGAGGAATCAGCGCCATATTTGTACATGAAAAACATTTTGAAGAACGGTCACTAAACAGATTGTCTGGCTGGTGGGGATATAAGGAGTCTGAGCGTTTCAAGATGGAAAAAGGGTTTGTTCCGGAATACGGCGCGGATGGTTGGCAGGTAAGCTGCACTCAAGTCATTCCGATGGCACTGTATCACGCCTCCCTTTCTCTGTTTAAAAAAGCAGGTTATATGGAGCCATTGCGGAAGAAAAGTATTGCCTTGACTTCTTATCTCTTTTACACTATTAATCAGGTAAACCTAGCTCTGGGTGAAGAATATTATAAAATTATTACTCCCTTAAACAGTAGTGACAGGGGTGCACAGCTCTCTATGATTGCGAAGCAAGATGGTAAGGTTGTTTTTGAACACTTGGTAGCAAACAACGTGCTTGGCGATTGGCGCGAACCAAATGTTATCAGGCTAAGTCCTGTCCCTTTATACAATTCTTTTGAGGACATATATGTTGCTGGAAACCTACTTTTAGAAATAAGTAAAAAGCTTTTTAAATAATCGAAATTCATGATCAATTACAACCCTAAAGATTGGTTTACCTTTATATTTCATATCCATAAGGCTGACACCTTCAGGAAATTATGGCCTTTGATGTTAAGTGTTGCTGCTTTTTCCGGCCTTATTACCTTTGTGGAGCTCAATTACATAAAACTCGGCGAAAGCATGTATGTGAAGAACATAGGCATGATGCATAGTCTTTTAGGACTCGTTATCTCGCTTTTATTAGTTTTTCGGACTAACACATCCTATGATAGGTGGTGGGAAGGGCGCAAATTACTAGGTGCCTTGACAAATGTTAGCAGGAATCTGGCGATTAAGGTCAAGTCGCTGCGCCTTGATGAAAGTCACCTAAAGTTTTTCGAGTATGCGATACCTAAGTACGCCTTTGCGCTAAAGGAGCACCTGCGTGAAAAACAGTATTTTGGTAAAAACAGTTTCTTGATTGAAGTAGATGGGGGTAAGCACATTCCCAATCAGGTTGCTGCCAGCCTATCATTAAGAGTTTATGATCTGCTGGCTGAAGGATTGATCAGTCAGGAACAGCTTTTAATAATATCAGCAGATATACAGCAGTTCACAGATATTTGTGGTGGTTGTGAGCGGATTAAGAAGACACCCATACCTTTTTCTTACAGCACTTTTATTAAAAAGTTTATATTCGTTTATGTACTCACTCTGCCGATCGGCTGGGTGTTTAGTCTAGGTTATTTTTTAATTCCAATAGTGCCTTTCATTTTATATGTGTTGGCCAGCTTGGAGTTGATTGCAGAGGAAATTGAGGATCCTTTTGGCATGGATGCCAATGATTTGCCGGTAGACACAATTTGCGATAATATTGAGAAGCATGTAGGGGAGATATTAAGGTAATTATGATAAAGATTGCATGGGATCCCATTTATGCCCATCCTCTGCCGGAAGGCCATCGCTTTCCGATGGTTAAGTACGAACTTATTCCGGAGCAACTGCTTTATGAAGGAGCGATCAGTATTACAAACCTATTTTCTCCTAAGCCAGTAGCCGAAGCCAATATTCTATTGGCTCATGATATGCTGTATTGGGAGCAGTTGAGGGACTTGACGCTTCCAGCTAAGGAACAGCGACGTATTGGTTTTCCGCTATCTGCAAAGCTAGTAGAACGGGAACTTAGGATAGCTCAAGGTACGATTGATGGAGCTTTATATGCGCTCCAGTTTGGAATTGCTTTTAATGTAGCCGGTGGTACCCATCATGCGGGTAGTAACTGGGGAGAAGGTTTCTGCATGCTGAATGATCAGGCGATCGCTGCTAGCTACTTACTTAAGAAGGGGTTGGTGGGTAAGGTGTTAATCATAGATTTAGATGTACACCAGGGGAATGGTACGGCAGAGATCTTTGCTAATGAACCCAGGGTATTTACCTTTTCTATGCATGGGGAGAAAAATTTCCCTTTTAGAAAAGAAAACTCAGATTTGGACATTGGCTTGGAGGATGCGACAAATGACGATATATTTTTAGGAATGCTTCGCAGGACCTTGCCTATTTTATTGGAGCAAGAACCTGATTTTGTTTTTTATCTTGCCGGCGTTGATGTTTTGAGCAGTGATAAACTAGGTAAGCTGTCTTTATCTAAAGCTGCTTGTAAAGAGCGGGACAGGCTGGTGTTGCAGTTCTGTAAAGACCACAGTTTGCCGGTACAGGTAAGTATGGGTGGAGGGTATTCTCCAGCGATCAAAGATATTGTTGATGCACATTGCAACACTTTTAAGGTAGGAATTGATATTTTTGACTGATTATGAAAATTGTGATAGCTGAAAAGCCTTCTGTGGCGCGTGAGCTGGCTAAGGTGTTTGGTGCAACTACAAAGAAGGACGGATATATTGAAGGTAAGGGATATTCTTTTACTTGGGCGTTCGGCCATTTGCTCCAGCTGGCACCACCTCAAGAATATGGTTACATAGGGTGGAGACGGCAGCATCTGCCGATGTTACCGCTTAAATTCAAGCTGGGAATACGGAAGATCAAAACCAAAGATGGATTGGTAGAAGATCCTGGTGTTCGTAAGCAGCTGGATATTATTAAGAGATTATTTGATGAGGCTACGGAGATTATTGTGGCAACCGATGCCGGGCGTGAAGGTGAACTCATTTTCCGCTACATATATTATTTCCTGAAATGTAAAAAACCTTTTAAGCGGTTATGGATTTCCTCTCAAACTGACGAAGCGATAAAGGAAGGCTTCAGAAATTTGAAGCCAGGCATAGACTACGATACGCTATTTAATTCGGCGCATTGTCGCTCAGAATCAGATTGGCTGGTTGGTATGAATGCTACTCAAGCCTTAAGTATCTCTGCAGGTTCCAAGTCTGTACTTTCTTTGGGAAGAGTGCAGACCCCTACTTTGGCAATGATCTGTTCTCGGTTTTTAGAGATCAAGAACTTTGTGCCACAGACCTTTTACCAACTGGCTATTCAGGTAGATAAGGGTGGTCAATTATTCAGGGCGATGTCTGTAAATAATTTTGATAAGAAAGAAGATGCTGAAAATACTTTTGCAAAAATTGAAGATTTAGAGTCTGGTTTTAGCAATGGTGCTCGGATAGCTGCAGTGGAAGCTAAACCACGAAAAGAACCGCCACCACTGTTACATGATTTAAGTAGTTTGCAGCAGGAAGCCAATAAGAAAAGAAGCTTAACGGCCGATCAGACTTTAAACATCCTGCAGGGATTATACGAAAGTAAACTAATTACTTATCCAAGAACTGGCAGCAGATATATTGGAGATGATGTATATGCTGGCGTTCCACTATTGATATCCAAACTTAGGGAGCATAACGAATTTGGAAAACAGGCTGAGTTCTTAGCTACAGTATCTTTAAATAAAAGAAGTGTAAATGCAAAGAAGGTTACGGATCACCATGCAATTCTGCCCACCGGGGAATCTCCTTATCAATTGAGCGGGGATAAGAAAGCCATTTACGATATGATTGCCGGCCGTTTGTTGGAGGCTTTTCATCAAGAATGTGTGAAGGAAATAACCAAGATCACTGTAGAATCTGGATCTTTATTTGTTGCAAATGGTACAGTGATTCGCATTGCGGGATGGCGTTCAGTCTTTAATGATAAAGATGAGGAGAAAAAAGACGAGGAAAATCCATCTTTACCTAAGGTAAAAGTGAGAGAGGCATTGCCAATTGTCAAGAAGGCACTATTGGAAAAACAGACTAAACCAAAGTCTCTATATAATGAGGCGTCACTGCTTAAGGCACTGGAAACTTCCGGAAAGGATATTGAGGATGAAGAGTTGCGTTATGCGATGAAAGATAGTGGTTTGGGTACGCCCGCAACCCGGGCAGCAATTATTGAGACCCTCATTAACAGAGCGTATGTGGTCCGGGAGAAGCGAAACCTTGTGCCTACAACCAAAGGCCTTGCGGTGTATGAGGTAGTTAAGGATAAAATGATTGCGCAGGCAGAACTCACTGGTCAGTGGGAAAAGCGTTTGGAAGAAATCAGATCGGGTGCTTCCGTTGCAGATTTCAAAGCGGAGATTACTGAATACACCAAAACGATAACCAGTGAGCTACTGTTAGCTGGTGTTGGAATGTTTCAGAGTTAAACAATATAGCCTAGGATGATGTTTATATTTGCATACCAATACCTATCAAAATGAAAACTGATCTTATAGAAATATTCCAGACCATTAGAGCATCATTGCAGCCTTATGCCACACTCGGTTTTGATAACCGTACCAATAGCGACACAGTTTATGATTTGTGGAGTAATAAAAATGTAGAGATAGCCGGAGCCGATAAAAATGAAGTTTTCTTTACTAGTGTATCAATAGAGGAACATCATATAACCATTCGTTTTTTTTCAAACGATCAGATTGACTATTTTAAAGATCTTGCTGAACATGGTCTTCGCAAATTATTAAATAAGGAAGGATATATTGAAATTGTTGAGTTGGATGATGCCTCGCTCTCCAAAATTGAGGAAGCAATAGCTGCAGCATTTAAAATTTTTAAAGATAAGGATTGGGTAGCATAATTCAATCCTGGCACAATGATCTTTTAACTGAGCTTAATTCAGTAGGACTTCATTATGAGATATTTGTACAGGCGCATTATAGCCTTGTATTATTAAAGGAGGGTGAGGTCGTTCTAAATTTGTTAAACTTGAACAACTCGAAAACACCGGAAGAAGTATTAAATCTACCAAATGTTTATAATCTGGAGAAGAAACAGCTTATTCATCTATGGGAAGACGTTTGGTCAACTAGAAAGGAACAAGTGCTATCCAGGTTAAAGGCAATAGCTGGACTTAATACCAGAATACATGCTCGAAAAACAGAAATAGTATCCCTGTCTCAACCGGAAGCTAATGTATTCTTGAATAAAAATCATTTACAGTTTTCTGTGGGCGCGAGACACAGGTATGGGTTGGTAGTCGATAATGGATTAGTTGCTGTCGCTTGCTTTAGTGGATTAAGAAAAATGCATAATGGCACTGCAGGTTACAGATCGGCGGAGTTAATTAGATTTGCTAACCTACATGGAATTACTGTGATCGGCGGGTTTACAAAATTATTGTCTCATTTTATAAAACGTCATCAACCAAATGATATTATGAGCTATGCAGATAGGGATTGGTCTAAGGGTTCAGCTTACGAGCGATCGGGATTTATTCTTGCAGGAATTACACCTCCAGCGATCATTTTAGTGAATAAAAATACATTAAGCAGAACTTTTGCTCATCGTATGAATGATTCCCAGTCCGAGGATCTTTACCTCAAAATTTTCAATACTGGGAACTTAAAATATATATTGGCTTGTGAGTAATATGAACCGGTTAATTATAATACTGGGGCCGACAGCTTCTGGAAAGACAAGGTTAGCTGTAAAATTGGCCTGTCAACTAGGTGCTGAGATAATAAGCGCCGATAGTCGGCAAGTGTTCAGGGATATGAATATTGGCACTGGAAAAGATCTGTCCGAATATATAATCGACGGACACAAAATACCTTTTCATTTGATTGATATCAAAGAAGCTGGAGAAAAATACAATGTCAATGAATTTAAAGAAGATTTTTTTAAAGTATTTAATAAGTTAAATAGCGAAGGAACGTTGCCGATACTCTGTGGTGGTACTGGGATGTATATTCACAGCTTATTACAAAATCAAGTATATACATCGATTCCTAATGATGAGGATTTGCGTATTAAAATTTGTAGTCTTGATATTGAGAAATTGAGAACAAAGCTTGCTTCCTACCCTGTAGAATTCACCAAACATGCAGATCTTTCCTCGCATAAGCGATTGATCAGAGCCATCGAAGTAGCAGAGTTCTTGCTCAATAATGACTTGCCTGTAGTCGACACGCCAATAATTAGGCCTCTTGTAATAGGATTGAACCCAGGGCTTACGTTACGAAGGTTCAATATCATAGCCAGGTTAGAAGCCCGTATTCAAGACGGATTAATTGATGAGGTAGAGGGTCTTGTAGCCAAGGGGTTAAGTAGGGAGATGCTTGACTATTATGGGTTAGAATACAAATTTGTGGGAGCGTATTTGAGGGGGGAATATAGTATAGCTGAACTAAATGAGCGACTAAGTACTGCGATTTGTCAATTTGCAAAACGCCAGATGACCTTTTTTCGGAAGATGGAAAAGGATGGGGTTAAGATCAACTGGTTTGATCTAGATTTGGATGATAATGAGTTATATGACAATACGTTACAGTTAGCTGAAAGGTCGTTTTTAGTTTAAAAAATTAGCTTTAAGGTAAACCGAAATGCGGCTTTTGTTGGTTATGGCATACAATTTGTAATTTGACAGGTTATGCGGCAAATGCTTCATACAGACTTTAAACAAACGAAAATGAAATTATCTACAAAATTAATGGCTCCTGCAATAGCTGCGCTAGCCTTATTTTTCACCACTAACGTAAGTGCTCAGGATTCCCGTAAATTTGGAATAGGATTAAGCCTTGGCGTTCCTACAACAAATTTATATAATTTTGCTATTGGAGCAGATGCCAGGATGCAGTTTGATGTTACCAAGAGATTGTCGATTCCGGTAGCAGCAGGATATAATCACTACATCGCAAAAGACAATGTTCTTCCGGATTACGGATATATACCTGTTAAAACTGGTTTGAAATATTTCTTTGATCCTAGTGGATCGGGGCTGTATGCAATGGGTGAAGTAGGGGCTGCTTTTGGTGTTACCAGTAGAGCTAAAACTACTTTTCTATATGCACCGACCGTTGGATATTCCTGGAGTAATGGACTTGACCTAGGTGTTAGATACGAGAATACTGGAAAAGGTGTTGATATTGTTGGAGCTCCGCAAATGGGACAGGTAGCTCTACGTATCGCTTACGGGTTTAAATTATAAAAGCTAATCAACTTAAATGCCTTGGATGCATATTATGCGTTCAAGGCATTTTTTATTATCTATAATTATTCAGAGTATCTATATTAAAATATTTATTTCTTCTTTTTTAGAACCGAATGCAAGTTTGGTTCGTATGTCAGATTAAATAAATAGAAGATCAATTTAAAATCACAACTTATGAAAACTATTACTAAAATTCTTTCAATCGCTGCAGTAGCATTGACGATTGGTACAACTAGTGCAAGCGCACAATCTATGGAACGTACGACTGGGGTACGTCTTGGTTTCGGCTTGAATGGTGGTGTCGCTGAGAAAGGCTCTCCATTTGAATATGGCGTAGGCGCAGATGCTAGACTACAGTTCGATTTATCTAAAGAACTTTCAATTACAGCTACGGGTGGCTATACTCGCCTGATGGCAAAAGACAACATGGGTGATGATTATGATTTCATTCCAGCTAAGGGTGGTGTAAAAATCTTCCCAATCGGAAATATGTATACGATTGGAGAAATAGGTGCTGGATTCGGTATCAAAAATGGTTCTAAAACTTCATTGATTTTTGGTGGTGGTATCGGTTATGCCTGGAATGGTGGAGTAGATATCAGCGCTAGATATGAAGGATACAAACAAGACAGTTCATCTAGCACTTACAGACCTCAAAATGGCCAATTTGCGTTGCGTATAGCTTACGGATTTAAATTATAACACTTAATTATCATATTTTATTTAAAGCCCCTGATTTTTCAGGGGCTTTTTTAGTTATTTAAATTTAAAATGGTAATTTAACCAAAAAACAGCTTGGCGGGCTTTACAACCAAATAAATAACTTTATTATGAAAAAAATATTCGCGGCATCTATTGTAATGATCCTGTTTTCGTGCACGAACTCTCAGCAAAAAAATGCAACAATAGTTAGTGACACTATTGCCGCCCCTAAAACTGAAGCAGGAACTGTTAAACTAGTTGATGCTAAAGTTCAAAATATCTTCAACGATTACATTTCCTTGAAGAATTCCCTGGTTGCTACTAAATATGAAGAAGCACAACAATCAGCCGGAAAGCTTAAGGTAAGTCTTGCTGACTATCCAGGTTGTGAGAATACTGCGCTAATTGCTGAGAAGATTTCAGTAGCAAAGGATATTGCAGATCAACGCAAGGAATTTACCTTGTTGAGTTCAGATGTTATTGCAATGTTTAAACATGCTGACATTAGTGCTGGCTCAATTTACATTCAACACTGCCCTATGGCAAATAAAGGTAATGGTGGAGATTGGTTATCCTCTGATAAAAAAATTCAGAATCCATATTATGGAGATGAAATGATGGAATGTGGGGCTGTTTTACAAACAATCAATTAGTAGATTTATTAAAAATTTAGAATATATATATGTCAGATATTGTAGAAATTAAGATTGATGGGAAAGTGTATGAGTTTCCTGTAGTAACAGGAACTGAGGGGGAGAAGGCCATCGATATTTCGAAATTAAGAGACTTAACCGGGCACATTACATTAGATTTTGGCTACAAAAATACGGGCTCAACAAAAAGTGCAATAACTTTCCTGGACGGAGAGAAAGGGATACTTAAATATAGAGGATATCCTATTGAAGAGCTTGCTGCTAAATCCACATTTTTAGAAGTCGCTTACCTTTTAATCTATGGAAATCTGCCAACGCAGAAAGAACTCGGCGACTTCCAATCGAAAATACGCACGCATACTTTGATTCATGAAGATATGAAGAAATTTCTTGATGGTTACCCATCGAAATCTCATCCAATGGCTCAATTGGCTTCGCTTGTATGTTCGCTATCTACCTTTTATCCAGAGTCTTTAATTGCAAATTCTTCGCCTGAAACTATGGATCTAACGATGATCAAGTTATTGGCTAAGTTCCCTACGATCGTTTCATTTATTTACAAGAAGTCGCTGGGTCATCCACTTGTTTATCCTAAAAACAAATATGATTATGTAAGTAATTTTCTCAATATGATCTTCGGACAACGTACTGAAGAAATCACAATCGATCCAGTAGTTGTAACTGCAATGAATACGTTGTTGATCCTTCATGCTGATCATGAGCAAAACTGCTCGGCATCAACAGTGAGGATGGTAGGATCTTCAGACTGTAACCTTTATGCTTCAGTTTCAGCAGGTATTGCGGCACTTTGGGGGCCGTTACACGGTGGTGCTAATCAGGCCGTTATTGAAATGTTGGAACTCATAAAAGAAGACGGTGGGGATACCGAGAAATGGATAAATAAGGCCAAGGATAAAAATGATCCATTTAGAATGATGGGCTTCGGTCACAGAGTATATAAAAACTTTGATCCTAGGGCAAAGATTATTAAAAAAGCATGCGACGATATTCTGGAGAAATTGGGTATTGATGATCCTATCTTGGGGATCGCTAAAAAACTCGAAGAAGCCGCTCTGAGTGATCCTTATTTTGTAGAACGTAAGTTATACCCTAACGTGGATTTCTATTCAGGTATTATATACAGAGCTTTAGGATTTCCTACGGACATGTTCACCGTACTATTTGCATTAGGTCGTCTGCCAGGATGGATTGCTCAATGGAAAGAGATGCACGAAAATAAAGAGCCGATCGGTCGCCCTAGACAAATTTACACAGGTCATACAAATAGAGAATTTGTAGCTATAGAGAAACGTTAGTATTAAAATAAGTCTAACCAAAAAACCCGCTCATTTAAAATGAGCGGGTTTTTTTAGTGGTTCATCGCTTTGATAGCCTCAACTTCTGCGCGGTTATGTTTGTATTTAAAGATGAATGGGAAAACTAATGCAAGAACTAAAGTATATGCTGAAAAGGTTAGCCATATGTTATGCCAATCTTTACTTTGATCTGCGAAAGTAAAAAAATTCTCAATAATTAATCCACTGGCGAAGCTACCAAAGAGCGCACCGAATCCATTCACCATCATCATGAATAATCCCTGAGCGCTTCCACGCATGGTTTGATCGATCTGTGTTTCTACGAATAAGGAGCCTGAGATATTAAAGAAGTCGAACGCCATCCCATAAATAATGCAGGATAGTATAATCATCCATAAGCCTCCTGCCGGATCCGCGAAAGCAAATAGACCAAATCTTAATACCCAAGCTAGCATACTGAAGAGCATTACATACTTAATTCCAAATTTTCGAAGAAAGAAAGGGATTGCTAAAATGAACAGCGTTTCGGAAATCTGAGAGATAGACATTATAATTGCAGGATACTTTACAGCAAGAAGATTTTCGTAGGCCGGAATATTTTTAAAGTCATGCAAAAAGGTATCGCCATAGGCGTTAGTCAATTGCAATGCTGCACCGAGGAACATGGAGAAAAGGAAAAAAACAGCGAATTTTTTTTGCTTGAAAAGCGTAAAAGCCCTTAAGCCCAAGGCATCAACAAAAGTCTTTGTTTGGATCTTGTTTGCTAAAGGAGGGCACTTTGGCAAAGTAAATGAGTAGATTCCCAAGGCTAATGACACAGCAGAAGCAATATAGAATTGGTTAGAGGAAGCCTCATTTCCAGATAAGCTTACCACCCATAATGCAGCAATAAATCCGATAGTTCCCCAAATTCTAATTGGAGGATAATCTTTTACAACATCCTTATTGTCGTTTTTAAGTGCTGAATAAGCCACCGTTATTGACAATGAGAGCGTAGGCATGTAAAAGATCATGTTCAACAGAATAACCCAAAAGAAAGTTGTAGGATTGTCAACCAGAGGTAAGCAAAATAAAACAATTGCACCAAGAATGTGCATAGTTCCGTATAGTTTCTCTGCATTTATGAAGCGATCTGAGATGATTCCCGTAATTGCAGGCATGAATATCGAAGCAATACCCATTGTTGAGAAAATAACTCCAAATTCTGCTCCTGACCATTGTTTATTTTGGAACCAATAAACTCCAATTGTGATTAGCCATGAGCCCCAAATAAAGAATTGCATGAAATTCATTAGGGTCAGGCGAAACTTTACACTCATAATAATAGTCTAGTTTGATTTTAGCAAGTAAGGACTGAATATAGTACTATTTCGAATAAAAATCTTACTCGGATTTATTTCTTTTATTTATCTCATCACGTATCCTTGCAGCTTTTTCATATGCTTCTTCCGTGATTGCATTCAGAAGTTTCTGCTGAAGTTCTTCAGTGCTCAGTTCATTATAACCTGATGATGGGATAGAAGTTGTAATATCTTCAGAACCTTGCTCTTTGGGGATGTTATCTATGTTCTCAAGAAATAATAGGTCGTTACCTTCGATTACAATTCCTGCGGAAGAGAGGATAAATTCGTAGGTGTATATTGCAGCTTTAAAACGGACAGCCAGCGCAATGGCATCTGACGTTCTTGCATCGATTTCTTTTATATTTTTCCCATCGCTGCAAATCAATTTTGCAAAAAATACCCCCTCAACCAAGTTATAAATCAGTACTTCCTGAATTTGTATTTCGTAAGTTTCCGCTAAAGTTTTAAAAAGATCATGGGTTAATGGTCTGGATGGAGTCATTTGCTCAATCTCTATCGCGATAGCCTGAGCTTCAAATGCACCAATGATGATTGGCAAGCGCCTTCTACCGTTCACTTCGCCAAGTACTAAAGCGTAAGCGCCAGATTGAGTTTGGCTGTAAGATAAGCCTACAATGTCAAGTTTTACTTTTTTCATATTGAGATGAGCCGCTGCTCAAAGAGGTTTTGAACAGCGACTAATATTACCCTTTGTGGGATTTTAATGCTTCGATTAACTTAGGGACAACTTCGAATGCGTCTCCAACAATACCATAATCAGCTACTTTGAAAAATGGAGCCTCCGGGTCTTTATTGATTACAACAATGACTTTTGAGGAGCTCACTCCAGCTAAATGTTGTATTGCGCCGGAAATACCTATTGCGATATATAGATTGGGACTGATAGCGATTCCAGTCTGACCAACATGTTCAGAGTGAGGCCTCCAATCTGCATCGGAAACTGGCTTTGAACATGCTGTGGCTGCGCCAAGAAGATTTGCAAGCTCTTCGATCATTCCCCAGTTTTCAGGGCCTTTTAAACCACGTCCAGCAGATACTACTAATTCTGCATCTGGTAAAGACACTTTGTTTGTCGCTCTAACAATCTCTTTAACAATGGCATTAAAATCTGTTGATTTGACCGTCGGAGAAAAAATCTCTATACTAGCATCAGTCGCATTTTCTTTTACGCCAAAAGCATTAGGATTCAATGCTATGACTTTATTTTCAGATAATAGTTCGGTGATTGCAAATGCCTTACCAGAGAAAGCTGTTTTTTTAACCAGGAATTTGCCTCCTTCTAGATTAGGGAGCTCAACGGCGCCATCAATTAATCCAGCTTGAAGTTTAACTGCAACCCTTGGAGCAAGACCTTTTCCTGTAAATGAATTTGACAACACAACAATATTTGCGGACTCGGCTTTGGCGGCTTCTGCGATAATGGATGCATAGGCCTGATTTATGAAATCTTTTAACTGCTCATTGGAAACACTCAGTACTTTTGATGCTCCATAGTTTCCTAAGGATTTTAATTCTGAGTCTTCAACATTCCCTATGGAAACAGCAGTTAAATTGGTGTTTTGGTGATCTGCAATGGCTTTTGCGTAAGAAACTGCTTCAAATACAGATTTCTTGAATTTACCATCGACTTGTTCTACATATACTAAAACTGACATACGGTCTCTTTAAAGATTTGAAATAGATGATGTTAAATAACTTTTGCTTCCTGATGAAGAAGGTCAATCAATTTTGAAGGATCTTCTGATGGAATTAATTTGACTGCTCCACGGGGAGGGGGAGTTTCAAACTGTTGAACTTTCGCTACCTCAGCAATATCTTTCGCCTCAATAACCTGCAAGGGTTTAGTTCTAGCAGACATAATCCCTCTCATATTAGGGATTTTTGGTTCTGCTGTACCTTCCGCGCAACTCGCTACGAACTTACCAGTAACAGAAATCACCTCTTTACCACCTTCTATCTCCCTATCAATTGTAGCGGTTGACCCATCATATTCAAGTTTTTTGATGATAGAAATAGAGGGGATATCCAAAAACTCACCAATCATTGCCGCTACTTGAGAGCCATTGTAATCAATGGATTCACGTCCGCATAATATCATGTCAAAATCTTGAGTTTTCGCATATTCAGCAATTTGGTAGGCGACGTAGTAGGCATCCCTTGGGGCAGCATTGATTCTCACTGCATCATCTGCGCCAATAGCCAATGCCTTTCTTATTGTAGGGTCCGTTTGACTTTCACCCACATTAATGACAGTTACTGTCCCTTTGCCGCCTTCACATAATTCTATTGCTTTAGATAGCGCAATTTCGTCATAGGGATTTACTATAAATTGTACACCGGTAGTGTTGAATTGTGTATTATTGTTGGTAAAAGTTATTTTTGTCGTTGTGTCGGGAACATTACTGATACAAACTAATATCTTCATACGTTTAATATTTATATAAAAGGTTATTCATAGGTTAGGTGCCTTCAAGACTCCGATGCCTTTATGCAAATCTAGTTAAAAAAGCAGGGATAAAAAATGCAAAGTACCCGATTGGCCAAGTTATTGGAATTTTTAGATAGTGATCCAAATGATCCTTTCATATTGTATGCACTTGCTACCGAATACAATTCTTTAAATGATGTTGAGGAGGCTTTTTCCTATTATTTAAAGCTGGTTGCTGTCCATCCGGATTATGTTGGAACCTATTACCATTTGGGTAAGCTTTACGAAAAAAATAATAATCCAGAGGCAGCAATCGAAGTATATCAAAAGGGTATGATTGCAGCGAGAACCAAACATGATATGCACGCGTTTTCAGAACTGCAGGCTGCTTTTAACTCTGCCTCAGGATTAGATTACGAAGACGATTAATTTGTATGTTAAACAAAAAACAGCTGCTGTTTTTGAGGGATGTATGTTTTTTTACATTTACTGCCTTTGGGGGTGCACAAGCTCATTTGTCCCTGTTATTAAGGTATTTTGTTAAAACCAATCGTTATATCTCCGAAGAACAACTATTAGAGATAAATGCCTTGGCCCAAGTTTTGCCCGGACCTGCTTCTACGCAAACCCTTGTTGGTATAGCATATAAGGTTGGTGGATTGAAACTTTCCTTAATTACTTTTTTAATTTGGATACTTCCCTCCGCTGCCGTTATGACTTTCGCAGCAATTAGTTACGCAAGATTTGATCAAAAGCAAAAGTTCGCTGAAGTATTAGAATATATTCAGCCAATTGCACTTGGTATTGTAGCATATGGAGGTTATACACTTGCCAGGAGGGTGTTAGCTTCACAGGTCAGTGTCTTTCTTGCCTTAGCTGCTACCATCTGCACGTTAGTTCTACGAAATGCCTATGTTTTTCCATTAGCTATCTTGATTGGCGGAATGGTATCCTCTGCTCTGGATACTCCAAAAGAAGAAAGCGAAATACGAGTTAAGCTGTTTTCAAACATCAATAGGAGAAAGCTAATCTATTTTATTGGCGTACTCCTGCTATTAGCGTTATTAGGCGCAGTTATCAACAGGACATCTCCGTTTAGCTTACCTATTAGGCTTTTCGAAAACTTTTACCGTAATGGTATTTTTGTTTTTGGAGGGGGACAAGTTTTGGTGCCTTTAATGTTTACTGAGTTTGTACAGATGAAACAATACTTGCATGCTTCAGGCTTTCTATCTGGATTTGCACTCCAACAAGCACTACCTGGCCCTACATTCTCATTCACCAGCTACATTGGAGCCTTAAGTATGAAAAACTTTGGGTATGGGCTAGGTGGACAAATATTAGGTGGTGCCGTAGCTGTTATTGGTATTAATTTGCCGGGTTTAATTCTAGTTTTATTGATCGTGCCTTTCTGGGATGATTTAAAGAAAATTGCACGAATTAAGCATTCTTTATCTGGGATCAATGCTGTCAGTGTTGGTTTTATTATAGCTGCATTTATCTTACTTTTAATTCCTATCGGTCTGGATATTATGGCCATCGGAATACTTCTAAGTACATTCTTAATCTTAAATTTCACAAAAGTCAGCCCCACCGTTTTGGTGATAGTTGGTATTCTGCTAGGCTGCTTTATATAATGTTTATTTAAAACGGAGCATCTTCGTCATGCATATCATCCATCCTTGACGGTTTTATGATAACATTCCCTGATGGCCTGTCGAAGTTTTGAGAAGGGCTCATCCCAGCACCTGCATTATCCATAGAAAAAGAGGTAGGGGCAGCGAAGTTATCTTCGAGGTCTGTAAACTTAACATATTTGCCAATAAAGCGTAACGGTACAATTCCAGTTTCACCGTTACGGTGTTTCGCAATGATAACTTCGCCGATACCTGCTTGTGATCTGCCTTGCTCATCCTCAGTAATTCCGTAATACTCCGGTCTGTATAAAAATAGAACCATATCAGCATCCTGTTCAATGGATCCTGATTCACGTAAATCTGATAGCATTGGTCTTTTACCATTGGCACCAGGTCTGCTTTCTACAGCACGACTTAACTGAGAAAGTGCCAATACAGGAACATTTAACTCCTTGGCTACAGATTTCAAAGCCCTTGATATACTACCAATTTCTTGTTCCCTGTTACCGCCACCACTTTGTCCTTCGCCCTTACCATGCATTAATTGTAAATAATCGACGATGATGAGTTGCAAATCGTATTGTGATTTAAGCCTACGGCATTTGGCTCTAAACTCGAAAATATTGAGTGCAGGGGTATCGTCAATTAGTAAGGGTGCTTCAGTTAACGTACCTATTTTACTGTGCAACTGTTGCCATTCCCACTCTGCCAGGTTTCCTTTTCTAATTTTCTCTTGTTCAATTTCTGTTTCACCAGATATCAAACGATTGACTAATTGTACAGAAGACATTTCCAGAGAGAAAACCACTACGGGCCTTTTAAAATCTACAGCAGCGTTACGTGCGCAGGTAAGAACGAAAGCTGTTTTACCCATTGCTGGTCTTGCAGCAATGATCACAAGATCTGAAGGTTGCCATCCACCGGTAATTCTGTCAAGATCAGTAAACCCGGAAGGTACACCGGTCAGTCCGTCGCTCTTTCCTCTCAATTCTTCGAGGGTCGCCAAAGACTGTTTGATGATCTCATCCATCTTCTGCGTATCTCTTCTTAAATTGTTTTGAGCGATGTCAAACAGGTTTTTTTCGGCGTGGTCTAATAGGTCAAATATATCGGTAGTATCTTCGTAGGCACTTTGAATGATCTCAGATGAAATTCTGATAAGCTCTCTCTGAATATATTTTTGAGATATAATCCTTGCATGGTACTCAATATTCGCTGCGGAAGCAACTCGATTGGTCAAGTTAGTGATATAATAAGCACCACCAACTATTTCCAATAACCCTAATGTTCTGAGTTCTGCGGTTACTGTTAGGATATCAACAGGTTTAGATTTTTGAAAAAGGCCCTGTATGGCTTCAAATATCTTTTTGTGCGCCTCATGATAAAAAACATCAGGTTTCAAAATATCTATAACGGTAGACAGTGCATCTTTTTCCAACATCAAAGCACCCAGCACAGCCTCTTCAAGATCAATAGCCTGAGGAGGTATTTTACCCAATGTATTCATTGAATTTGCTAACCTGCTTTTTCTTGCAGTAAAGTTTGTTCTTTCCTGGCCTTGTGATCCACTATCGATACTCATAGACACAAAAATAGACAAAAATTAAGTCCTGCTTAAAACTGTTTATACACATTCGCCAGCCGATATTTAGATTGTTTTAACAAGGCGCGAAACATTTTACAGAATTTATTAACAGCGAAATGTTGATAAGGCATTTGATTACCAAAAAGAAATAGATATTAAACTTGATGTATAAACATGATTTACAATTTAAACGCTAGTAACCGATCAGTTACTAGCATTGATAGCGTTTGTTATAAGTTTAATATTGGTCTTTGATATGTTATGTTTTTGCGCCAAACCAGTCCAATGTGCTAAAGAACTTTTCGTTTGGTCGATAATTTCATCTATCAGCTTCTTGGTTAACTTTGATCCCTGTCCAAGTTTCACTAAATGGCATGTTTTAGGATCTCTGCCTTCACCCATGACCATTGTGCTTTGTTCTCCGCTCGGGCCGCTTGAAAAAGTAAGATCATAGCCAGGTGCTAGTTTCCATTCACCGGTTTCATCCATTAGAAAGCTGAAGTTTTTAGAATGATCATCTCAATTATGTGCTAATACATTGAAAACAGCGAGGCGATACATTTTTTCGACTTCACGAATATCCTTGGTTAGGGCAGCAGTTAGATTGAGCAAATCTTCATAATCCATGGATGGAGTTCTGAAATCGCTATGCAATAAGCCACTCGCAGTATGCATATGTAACCGTTTATTACCATCTCTGTCAAATCGTTTTACGCCAAAATAACCAGCGCCCTTGTGTGATGAGAATAAGTGTACTTCTGGCATGATCACGCCTGCTGACTTAGCCATTAAAGCATAGACATACTCAATTGCGCCGGCATCATAACCGTCCATTGCATTTGGAAATTTGACCAGCCAGCGTTCTAATCCTTCGTTAAGTTTTTTTGCACCAAAGGTGATCTGCTTCCGGTTATGATTTACAGCAATAAGAGCTTTCGGACGAGCACCTGCAGATGATCCGTTCAAAGCCAATAACTCTTTGATGATTTCTTCTGAACTACCTTGTAATACTTCTTCTGTCTGTGAGGCAAGATTATCAAGATCTAAAAATTTCTGGCTATCTGAAGGACTGTTGTCGGGTTCATAAACCAATGCCTCCATGCCATATAAGCCGACATGCGCCAAGCGATCCAACGGAGATTGGCTGGGAGGCAAGATACTTTGCGATCTTAGCAGTCGATCAAAAAGCAATCGCCCCCAGCCATCGGGTACACTATCGTTGAACACACCCGAGAGTCCTTCAAACGGATGTTGAGGTAATTCAATGACGCCTTTTTGCAATGGCAAGCGGACTGGAGATATTTCTATGCCCTTTTGAACGAATGCATTGGCATATTCAAAATAAATAATGTGGTCGCGTATGGCCAGTCGCCCTACAGCCTGAATTTCTGAACCAAAGTCTAGGCCAACCCTCAATTCTGTTATTGGTTGTGTCATTTCTTGCGCCCTCTTTTTCTGGAAAAGGTATCTATAGTTTTCAATACCTCATCTATTGACGTAAAATTAGGCTTTGAAGGATTCAGCACATCGATTATTTCTTCTATGCCACCAGTAACCATCAAGAGCTTCAAAAAGGATCCTATGGAAATTACACCTTTCTGCTCAAATTTGCGCAGTGTTGCAAGAGATACCCCCGAGCGCTCTGCCAAACCTTCCTGGGTTAACTCCATGGATAGTCGTCTGGCTCGAATATTTTCAGCTATTTTTAACTGAGCTTTCGATAAAGATATAAGTGATATTATTGTAGTAGTAATCTTTGTATTGTAACCAATTCTAATACTATTGTATTACTAAAATAGTCATTTGAATTATAATAAAGCTAACTTTTTCTCAACCATTACAAACCGGCTCCTCATACCGTTTCAATGAGGCATAATCAAAACGACCAATACTTGAATAACAGGACTATACAGTTTCCAATTACTTCTAACGGTTTATAGTCACCAGGAGTTGCTACCTCGGATTTATACATGTTAATCATTCCACCGAAAGTTTCCTTCCGAGCATAAGCGGATATATTCATTCATCTTCAGTTTAAGTGACCATTAAACAAAAACGAAGGTATTCATGTAACCCATTATCATTATTCCACCGTTTTTTGATAATGAACTAATGACAATTATTAGTTACCTATACCTGACAAAATTGATTACATAAAACGAACATATTGTCTCCATGTTCTTTTCATTGAAAGTAGCTTTCATTTGTTATCTTGATATTTTAAAAAAGCTTCACCTCCTTTATATATCATAAAATAATAGACCTTCACATACTTCATTTCCTTATCGAAAACCATTACACTTATTGTTGGCCCAGTAAGTAAATCCCAATGATCACCCCAGTGACCAAAGAAAGTCTTTAGATATTTCAACAAAAATCTTTGTTGATCAGCGCTTGAATCTTCCTCCCGAGCCACATTTAACACTAATTTTACTATTAGACGAATTTTAAGTAACTTAAATTATGTTTAACGCTTTTTCTCTCAAGTCAGGTGTCTTTATTTTGCTATTGTTCAGCTTTAAAGGTGCTGGCGCGCAAACTATTTTTGAAGGGCAAGTATTAGATCAATTTTATGAAAAGCCTGTCCCATCAGCCACAGTGGCATTAATAAAGACAAAGATTGTTACTTTAACAAATCAACAGGGCTATTTCAATATTGAAGCCAATGTGGTATTACCATCTGATACCTTAGTTTTTAGTTCTATTGGGTATATCACGAAAAGGTTGGCAGTAGCTGATTACACAGCAAATCTGTTTGTTTTACTAACACCTATTAATTCCACTTTGGAAGAAGTAAACATTACAAACAGGAAATTGAAGATAGAAAGGTTGCGGGATTTTACTAACGGGGATATTGGTACCGGACCTGGAAATCCTCAAAGTAAGCATCAGCTTCAATATGCCTACGCTAAACTTTTTGAGTCAAAACGTTCCAATTTATTATTAAAGCAAATAGACCTCGGTAGGCACATTGCAAATGCATTTCCAAGAATTCCCGTTCAGACAATTTTTCTACTCCATATTATGGATGTTGATTCGAAAACCGGTAGTCCGGGCAAAATCATATACACGAAGCAAATACATTTGGAGGACAAGTCATATTGGGTAACTATCGATCTATCAAAAGACAATATAGTTATTCCTACCAATCGTTTTTTCATAAGCTTAGAATGGCAGCAAATCCCAATGAATGAAATAATTAATCTAGGCTTTGTAAATCGACTTTATAAAGTCAAATCAAATGGAAAACAGCGTTTAGAAGAAGTTTCTGAATATAGGATTAGCTATCAACCAATTTTTACGGGATACTACCGTAGTAAGCCAGCAGTTTCTTATACCAAAACAATTGGTGGTAAGTGGCAAAAAAATAAAGTTGATTTAAAATATGGTGGGCAAGAGCTTGCGCTATCTGTTACGTATAAATATTAAGCTGATGTACAGAATTCTAATTTACTTGATCATCGTGTTTGCTTGTGATGTTCAGGCTCAAGAAAAACTAAATATCTTTCATGTAGTCGATAGTATCTCGAAGAAGCCTATTCGGTCAGCATCAGTCACTTTAATTAGAGCGAAATTAAGTATGAGTACAGAAAGCGATGGGATATTTATTATCCCGGGAAATCTGAAGCTGTTAAAAGATTCTGTTATCATTTATTCACAAGGTTATGGCGTTTTTAAAACACTATTAAACAGGATGGATGGAATGGATTCTATTAAATTAGCTAAGCAACAATTTAAGCTGGATGCAATTGATTTGACCGGAAAGCAGGAATCTATCCTTAACCCATTTAAAGTTAAAGATGTGGACCGATTTACAGGTATTAATACAACTACTACTCCATTTGAATACCTGCAACTAGCTCAACAATTTTATTTGATAAAACCAGGTGCTCAGATAACAAAAGTCAAAATCAGGCGACTTGCATTCAGTAATATCGACTATTCAAATATAGTTAGTTACAAAGGGATAGATTACGTGCAGTTTAGAATAAGATTCTATGCCGCAGATTCATTAAAACCAGGACCCGGGAGAGAAATCTGTACGGAGATAGTGGAACTATCAGATCGAGATAATCAGCAAATTAGCGTTGATGTAGAAAAGTATCATATTATGGTTCCTGGCAAGTCATTCTTCATTGCAGTAGAATGGATCAAAGATTTTGTTAACCAGGGTTTTTCAAATGTGTTCGATCGAAAAACGTATTCGCTGAAGCAATCTGTTAATTTTAGACCGGCCATTGGAATTTTAAATAAACGTGGAAATCAATTGAACATCTGGAGTTTGAATTTGAAAAGGCAATGGAAACCATTTACGTACTACGCTCCTTACTTCACAGATCTTGCAATAACAGCGATTGTGATGCAAGAATAGGGTAATTAGTTTTTTTTAAAAAGCGTATTGATTTGTCAATAATGCTCTGAAGGTAAATAGCCACAAATTCTAGATCACCTTCACAATCTATATTGTAATTTCCAATCGGTCCTTAAAATTGAAGGGTGACTTTTCTCATATCACCAATATCTATATGAGGTAACTGATGGAGTGGCATTAAAGTCAATGTTATAACCCAACATTGCTTGTAGTGAAAAATATGATAATTCTCGATGGTAAGAAGGACCAATTATCAGTTCATCTATTAATACATTTTTATCACCACTTGCTAGAGAAACCTCTATATAGGGTGTTATTAGGCTTCCTCTATCTCTAAATTTCATCTCAAAGGGCAAAGGGTTCCGTTCAATTTCTCCAATTCCCATGGTGATTGCCGGATATTCTCTGACTGTTACAATTCGCCATTCTTTCTCTTTCTCAAAGCTCTGATCTTTTAACAATGGAGCATAATCTAAAATTCTTCTGACTAATAATTTAGAAGATTTCGAAATTGAATAATCGGTGTTTTTACTGAAGTTAGCAGCGGGATGTGGGTATCTTAAATTATCTCTATTTTTGAAGTCTTCAGGACTAAACCCTATAATACCATTTTTAATAGATGTAGCAACTCCAGATGTCAAGTTTTTCCAGGACTATGTAAAGCTATTCTAGGACTATACAGCGTACACTTCCCCTTGCACTACTTCGGCATTAACGGTTAACTCAGTGCACATTCCTTGGGAAAAGGCACCCCGTTTCCCAAGGAATGTGCACTGAGTTACCTAGTAGTTCCCTATTTGTTCCGACCGATCGAAGGTCTCTTAAAAAAATCGGTCGTTCAGCCTCTGATCTGGAGTCCAGTATTTTCGGATTTATCGAAAAGTACGAAGAGTTTCGCCCACATAATACCGGACATTTTGCACAAACGGCGGACATTCGCGGACATTTCTCTTGAAGATTAGTTTAGCTTGTTTAATCGCCATACGTTTGTATCAAATAGCACAAGCGGGTACATGGCTAAGCTACTAGTAGCGTAAATATGGGGGTGTTAGTTAGTTGCTTACTGCGAAGCGGGCATGAAAGTTCTTTGACGTATTATTATCATTCCTGGGTCGTCCGAAAGGTTTTTCCAACCAGTTCACTGACAGGTTAAACCACCTTTAGGAATAAGGATTACGGAATTCCCGATATTTGATCTATTTTTGCGCTTCAATTTTAAAAAATGGAAAATTCCAGAAGACCACAAAGACCAAAAGAGAACAATGAATTTATTTTCGGTATCCGAGCTGTAATTGAGGCAATAAAAGCCGGTAAAGACATTGAAAGTATTTACATCCAAAGAGGTTTGGGAGGTGATGTCATTCTGGAACTAAAAGCGTTGTTAAAGGAAGTTGATGCTCCGGTGCATAACGTTCCCGTAGAAAAGTTAAACCGGATGACTCTTAAAAATCACCAGGGTGTCATCGCGGTTGTCTCTGCAATTACTTTCCAGAAAATCGAAGATATCATTCCTTTAATTTACGAGAAAGGGGAGACTCCTCTGATTTTGATCCTTGATGGAATAACAGATGTAAGAAATATGGGAGCAATCGCAAGAACAGCTGCCTGCGCTGGAGTTCACGCCATTGTGGTGCCCACTAAAAACTCCGCACAGATCAATGCAGATGCAATTAAAACGTCTGCCGGTGCGCTGTTTACCATACCGGTTTGCAGACATCCAAACTTGCATAAAACAGCTCTATACCTTCAGGAATGTGGTCTTCAAATTGTTGCATGTACAGAAAAAACAACTGACCTGATCTACGCACCAGATTATACTGGGCCAACTGCCATCGTAATGGGTGCAGAGGATGAAGGTATTTCCAATGAGATCTTGAGGATGGCAAATCATCTCGCTAAAATCCCAATGATGGGAGAAATCAGTTCTTTGAATGTTTCCGTATCAGCAGGGGTTATATTATACGAAGCAATTAGACAAAGAACAACTTAACTAGTTATCCTCAAATAGGTATCCACTGTAGGCTAATCCTTTTGCAACGCTAATAAAGTTATCTCCTGAATGTATGGGTTTTTCAGGGAACTTGTCGTTGAATAAACTATTAACTGCCGAAACCATGGATGTGCCGCCTGTTAGAAACAAACTGTCAATATCAGCTGTAAGGATGTTATTTTTCAGCAAGAACTCGTCAAGATACTTACTGATCTTATTCAAATCTTTTAGAATTATCTGGTCATATTCCATTCTTGATACCTGCTCATCAATTTCGATTCCCATCTTAGAATATAAAAAGTTTGTATTTGGATTGTTTGACAATTCAAGTTTACTCCGTTCGATAGCTTGGAAAACAGAGTAGCCAAGATTGTTTTCTGTGAGTGTGATTAGATTTTTAAACTTTCTATCTTTCTTCGAATAATGGTAATAGTTGTCCAGATCATTTTTTATTTTCTGACCATTGAAGAAATTCATCTGTTCCCAGGAGCAGATATTAGCAAATAGTGAAACAGGAACATTAAGCATTTTCCCTGGAGCCGCTTCGTAAAGGGTGTGCTTTCCAAAGTATGGAGTGCCTTTTTCCCACATGAAGGAAGAATCAAAATTGTCTCCGCCAATGTAGATTCCTCCGGTCGCAATAATATCTGTATGCCGTTCTTTTGCACCTGCTCGTTCTGGATCTAGTGAGAGAAAGGTAAAGTCAGTAGTTCCTCCGCCTAGATCCGCTACAAGTACTTTTTCTTTATGCTTTAATGTCCGCTCATAGGCAAAGGCAGCACCAATTGGTTCAAACTGAAACCGAACATCTGAAAAACCTGCATTTGATGCCGCCTGATTTAGCCTTTTTTGGGCCAGGATGTCTTTGGAAGCATCATCATCATCAAAAAAAACAGGCCTGCCTATAACGGCCTTACGACAATCAACACCGGTAATCACATCAGCCCTTTTCTTTAATTCCTTCAAAATCAAGGTCACAAGATCCGAAGCATTTAATCTCCGGTTGTAGATTTTGGTTTCTATAAAACTGCTTCTTGGTAGAATACGCTTGATAGATTTCATGAATCTACCGCTCATTCCATCCGTGACATAGGCCTCAATAGCCTCTTTGCCCACAACATATTTTAACGGTGCTGAACTACTCTGATCTGAAAAAAAGTATAAAAGTGAAGGGACGATGATGGTTGCAACGATCTCTTTCGAGTCTTCATTGTATATGGAAAGAGCAGAATTGGTTGTCCCAAAATCTATTCCATAAAGAAAATTACCCATGTATTTTTACGCCTTAACTTTAGATGTATTTTGTTCCAAATCTCGATTTTACATCAGCAACAATTTGCTTAATGCTTTGCTCTTCAGACCGGGGACAAATCAATAGGGTGTTGTTTGATTCTACGACGATATAATCATGGAGGTCCTGAAGTATAACTAACTTATCCTTTGGAACATTGACCATACAATTAGAGGAATTGAACATCATTACCTTCTCTGAAGGAATCACCGCATTACCAACATAGTCATGTTCTGCAATATCATAAATTGAAGCCCATGTTCCAAGGTCAGACCAGCCAAAATCAGCAGGAAGCACGTATACGTTTTCCGCTTTTTCCATTATTCCAAAGTCAATAGAGATATTTGTACATTGCTGATAAGCATCTCCAATAAATTCGCCTTCATTCTCGGTATTATAAAGGAAATTTCCCTGATAGAATATCTCATGCATTTCTGGTAAATGCTTTTGAAAAGCTTTATTAATAGAATTGGCAGACCAGATAAAAATCCCTGCATTCCATAGAAAATCTCCACTTTGAATAAATGACTTTGCTAAGTCTAAATTGGGTTTCTCAGTGAAAATCTTTACTTTGAAAATCTCCTCATCAGTCGGTAATGCGTGCTCGGTATATTGAATATATCCGAAACCTGTATCAGGGCGACTTGGTTTGATGCCAAGTGTTATCAGGCAATCATTTTCTGCTGCTGCTTTTAAAGATTGATCAATAGCAGCTACAAATGCATCTGGATTAGTAATTGTATGATCAGAAGGAGCAACAACAATTGTTGCATCCGGATTCAACATCGCAATCTTCATTGAGCCATATAAAATACATGGTGCCGTATTGCGCATGATTGGCTCGGCAAGTATTTGATTGTCACCAATATCAGGTAGCTGTTCCTTAATTATAGCTTTATATATCTCGTTGGTAACTATAAATATGTTTTCAGCTGGACAAATCTTAAGGAATCGTTCATAGGTACTTTGTATAAGAGTTTTACCAACTCCGAAGAAATCAATAAATTGTTTAGGGTATTCAGTTCTGCTAACGGGCCAAAACCTACTACCAACACCGCCAGCCATTATAAGGGCGTAATTATTTTTATTCATATTTGAACTCTCTAAATAATACCTTCCTGAAGAAGATCATGTAAATGTATCATACCGAAGTACTTATTAGAATCGGTAATCAAAAGTTGCGTAATATTGTTCCCTTTAATTAATTCCAGTGCCTGGACAGCCAGCACTTCTTTATCGAGATGTTTTGGATTCTGGGTCATAATATCTTTAGCAGTAATGTCTGTCAAATTGGAATGTTGTTCAAGCATTCGTCTGATATCACCATCCGTAATTATTCCCAAAATGTCATTGCCATCAATAACAACAGTAGCACCTAAACGGTTTTGACTGATTTCAACAATAACATCTTTAATAGATGCGTCTGGGTGGATACTTGGTTTTGCGTTGCGTACGGCTAAGTCGCCTGTTTTAAGATATAAACGTTTACCAAGCGCCCCTCCGGGATGGAATTTCCCGAAATCTTCTTCGTTAAAATTGCGGGCATTCAAAAGACAGATCGCCAAGGCATCTCCCATGGCTAATTGAGCGGTAGTACTGGTAGTTGGGGCCAAGTTGTGTGGGCAAGCCTCTTTTTCAACGTAGGTATTTAGGACAAAATCCGCTTGTAAAGCAAGTTCTGAATTCAATTCTCCTACCATACCAATTATGATATTTCCAGTTTGCTTAAGCAAAGGTGTGAGGACCTTAATTTCAGGGGTATTTCCGCTTTTAGAAAGACATATTACGACATCGTTCCTCTGAATCATCCCTAAGTCGCCGTGCACGGCATCTGCTGCGTGCATAAAGATTGCAGGGGTACCTGTTGAATTAAAGGTAGCGACAATTTTTTGAGCTATAATTGCACTTTTACCTATTCCTGTTACAATTACACGTCCTTCACTTTTTACTATTAACTCTACAACTTTAACAAAGTCTTCATCTATATTTTTTATCAGACCTAATATTGCATGGGCTTCTAAGTTTAAAGTGCTGACAGCCTCCTGTATTATGGATTTTTTACTTTTCAAACAGAATTATTTAGTATATTGATGCTTTGTAGTAATGCAAAATTATGTTATTTTGAAGTAAAAATAGCACTGAATATTTTATATAAGAAATGGACGTGAAAAAGTCGTTGTTTGACAACTTACAAACCTTTTTTGGTTTTGATAATTTTAAAGGTGATCAGGAGTCGATCATCACAAATGTTCTTGAAAAAAAGAACACTTTCGTTATCATGCCAACAGGAGGAGGGAAGTCTATTTGCTATCAATTACCCGCATTAATGCAAGGTGGAACTGCCATCGTAATCTCCCCTCTTATTGCCTTGATGAAAAATCAGGTGGACCAGTTAAGAGCATTTGGAGGAAGTGACAGTATAGCGCATTTTCTAAACTCTTCACTTAATAAAGCAGAAATTGCGGCAGTAAAAACTGATTTGTTATCAGGTCAGACTAAGTTATTGTACGTGGCTCCTGAATCGCTTTCAAAAACAGAAAATATCGAGTTTCTAAAGCTTATTACCATATCTTTTGTGGCGGTTGATGAAGCGCATTGTATTTCAGAGTGGGGTCATGATTTTCGACCGGAGTACAGGAAGATCAGGCAAGTAATTCAGGGCCTCGGGGATAATATACCAATTATAGCACTAACCGCAACGGCAACGCCAAAGGTTCAACAAGACATCATAAAAAATCTTCAGATGTCTGATGCCACGCTATTTAAATCTTCTTTTAACCGTCCGAACCTCTTTTATGAAATTAGGCCGAAAAGAGACGTAATAAAAGAGATTATTAGGTATATAAAGCAAAATACAGGCAAATCTGGAATCATATATTGTTTGAGCCGTAAAAAGGTTGAAGAGGTAGCTGAGACCTTAAGCTTGAATGGTATAAAAGCATTGCCTTATCATGCAGGTCTTGAGCCAAAAGTTAGAGCAGATACCCAGGATAAGTTCCTTATGGAGGATGTTGAAGTGATCGTTGCGACCATAGCTTTCGGAATGGGTATTGATAAACCTGATGTTCGTTTTGTTATTCATCACGACATACCTAAAAGTATGGAAGGTTATTATCAGGAAACTGGAAGGGCCGGCCGGGATGGAGGAGAGGGTATTTGTATTGCTTTCTATGCACAGAAAGACGTCGATAAGCTTGCTAAGTTTATGAAGGACAAGCCTGTTTCAGAACGTGAGATTGGTACACAAATCCTGAAGGAAGTTATAGATTACGCAGAGTCTGGTGTGTGTAGAAGAAAGCAAATACTGCACTATTTTGGTGAAAATTTCAATGAAACAGGTTGTAATTGCATGTGCGACAACTGTAGAAAACCTAAACAGCAGTTTGAAGCTGAGGATTCCTTAGGAATTCTTCTAAAACTTATTAAAAAAATAGGGGAAAAATTTGATGATGCTCATATTCTTAACTTGATTATGGGATCAGAAACTGCTCAAACAATTGCCTATGAACATCGGAAACTTCCTGAGTTCGGGATTGGCGTTGTTGAAGGGGTAAATCATTGGAAATCCTTGATTAGGCAAGCGGTATTAAACAATTTCTTATCTAAAGATATAGATAACTACGGTTTGCTTGCATTAACAAATATAGGATTGAATTATATTGAAAATCCTTACAGCCTTAAATTCATACTTAACGAACCAATTGAAAGCGCCGCCGATGACGATGAGGATGATGTAAAGCATGGGTCGGGTACCTTAGATACCCAATTGCTCCAACTGTTAAAGGATTTAAGGAAGAAGATTGCGAAACAAAAGAACGTACCTCCTTTCGTCGTCTTTCAAGATCCTTCTTTAGAAGAGATGTGCACTCATTATCCAATCAGCACAGAAGAGTTGAAGCAGATCTCTGGCGTTGGGAATGGCAAGGCTATGAAATTCGGTAATCCTTTTTTAGAGTTGATCAAAAAATACGTTGAGGATAACGACCTAGAGCGTCCGATTGATTTAATTATTAAAACACAAGCCAATAAATCTCAGCTCAAAGTCTCAATAATCCAAAACATTGATAGGAAGATTGGTCTTGAAGATATCGCCAAATCAAAAGGGATCACTTACGACGACATTCTTAAGGAGGTGGAGGCGATTGTAAACTCTGGAACCAAACTTAACTTAACCTATTTTGTAGACGAGATTATAGATGAAGATAGACAGGGTGAGGTATTTGACTATTTTCAGTCTGCAGAAAATGACTCGATCGACGAAGCGTTGAAAGAATTAGGTGAATCCGATTACTCCAGAGAAGAAATTCAATTAATGCGTATTAAGTTCATGTCAGAACTAGGAAATTAAAACACTATCATGATCAATTTTTCATTAGATAAGCTCAAGAACCAGAAGTCCAATAATTTTTTTCTAATGGCTGGTCCCTGTGCCATTGAAGGTGAGGATATAGCGATGCGCATTGCCGAAAAGATTGTAGTACTTACTGATAAGCTTCAGATACCCTATATCTTCAAAGGTTCCTACCGAAAAGCCAACCGGTCAAAAGGCAGTTCCTTCTGCGGTATTGGTGATGAAAAGGCACTTAAAATTCTTGAAAAGATAGGCAAAACGTTTGATGTACCTACCGTAACAGATATTCATGCACATGAAGAAGCAGCAATGGCTGCGAGCTATGTAGATATATTGCAAATCCCCGCATTTTTATGTCGTCAAACGGATCTTTTAATCGCTGCAGCTAAAACGGGGAAAGTAGTTAATGTTAAAAAGGGGCAGTTTTTATCCGCAGGTTCCATGAAGTTCGCAGTAGAAAAGATTGTCGAAGCCGGCAATAACAGAGTGATTTTAACGGATAGAGGTAATACATTTGGTTATCAGGATTTGATAGTAGATTATCGGGGCTTGCCCGAAATGCAAACCTTTAATGTGCCTGTGGTAATGGATTGCACTCACTCTTTACAACAGCCAAACCAGACTAGTGGTGTAACGGGTGGAAAGCCTGAATTAATCGGAACAATCGCCAAAGCAGCCATCGCTGTTGGTGCGGACGGACTTTTTATTGAAACCCATCCTGATCCTGCCAACGCAAAGTCAGATGGCGCCAATATGCTACATCTTGATCTTCTAGAAGAATTACTTGTAAAATTGCTGAGAATTAGACAGGCAGTTATTTAAACTTTGGTAACGACGAAGGACGTTCTTCTATTCTGCTGTCTATTTGTTTCTGTCTCATTATCAGCTATCGGATGTTGCTTTCCATATCCTTTGAAGCTCAATCTTTCAGCTCCAATTTTTTGTGTGATCAGATAATCATAAACCGATTTCGCCCTGTTCAGCGATAGCTTCTCATTTTGTGCATCATTGCCTATATTATCAGTGTGGCCTTGGATCTCAATGTTTAAACCAGGATTTTTCATAAGAAGCTGGGATAAATTATACAGTTCGGTGAGCGATTCAGGAAGCAGTGTGAACTCATTTGTATTGAAAAAGATGTTTTTTAAAACTACGTCCTTACCAACCTTTATTTTCATAAGCTTGACCTGAATAAGAAATGGCTTGTCATAAGAGCCTTTGACCGGAGCAATATTTTCAGAATAAAATAAGTATCCATCTGCACTTACGTTAAGCGCATAATTTCCGCTAATAGGCGTCACAGCAAGAAATTGACCATTTTGAGCCGAAGTATAATCGTTATAAGCAATTTTTTCATTTGCCAGATTTACCATCTGAATTTCTGCATCGAGAAAAATTCCTGTCTCTTTATCAGTAACCGTTCCCTTAACATAACTAACTGGCATAGGCTTTTTATCTCTTGGCATTTGAAACTGATAAATGTCCATATCGCCATAACCGCCTTTTAGATTTGATGAAAATAATCCTTGAGTTCCATCTAGAGAAACAATAAGACCAGTTTCTTCATTGAAAGTGTTAATTGGGTAGCCAAGATTCTCTGGTGTTGTCCAATTTCCACTGCCATCCATTCTGCTTAAAAAGATATCCTTGTTGCCCATCCCCGGCCAGCCATCAGAAGAAAAGTATAAAGTTCTTCCATCAGGATGTAGAAATGGCGTATGCTCATCGTAAGGGGTGTTTATTTTAGGACCTAAATTAACTGCAATACTCCAATACCCATCACTTTGCAATGTGCTTTTCCATATATCATAGCTGCCATAACCACCAGGCCGGTTACTTACAAAATACAGTGTACTACCATCCGGACTTATTGCGGGCTGTGAGTCCCAATAGATTGAGTTTACCTTATTGCCAAGGTTGAATGGAATTCCCCAATCGTTGCCCTCTTTGTGAGATAAGTAAATATCGCATCTACCAAATCCATCCGGCCTGCCACAACCGGTAAAAAACAAATACGACCCGTCAGGCGAGATAGATTGAGCCCCTTCATTGAAGTTAGAAGTATTGATTTTCTCACTTAACCCTTTTGGATCTATCCAGTTTCCATCGATACGCTGAGAGATATAAAAGTCTTCATTTTCATTTATTGATCTGCTAAAGATCAACGTATTTCCATCCGCTGTTAAGGAAGGGAAATAGTCTCTGGCTGCCGAGTTGATTTTCGGACCCATATTTATTGGTTCGTATTTAACAGGATTTTGTAAGGCTTTTTTCGCAAACTCGGCATCGACAGTATATTTTTTAGCTTTAACAGTGAAGTCCTGATCAGTTCCTTTATACTGCTGTGTGAAATATTGAATACTTTTAAGACCATTTTCATAGTCACCTGTACCTAGCTCCGCTTCGGCCAAGCCAAAGTAAACTCTGGGATCTAGATTTCCTGATATAGAAATGGCTGTTAAATAAGCAGATTTTGCCTTTGGTAAATCTTTTAGCCGTCGGTTTAAATCTCCTAACTGAATGTAGGCATACTGAAAACCGGGGTCATATTTTACTGATTCTTCCAGTAACCCGATAGCAGCTTGGTATTGATCTTTTTTAAGAAGGAACTGCGCTTTTTCAAAACTACTCTGGGCCTTTTTTACTGTTGAGTTCTGGGCCCAGCTAAGTTGGGCTATAGGAAAACACAGGATAATTATTAACCACTTTCTCATTGAAGCAGGATTAGCTTAATCAATAAAGCTAACACTAAATGCTTATAAATTAAGGAATATTGAGAAATTTGTGGGTCTGCAGAGATATTTCCCACTTGGGATTAGCCATCACGTATTCAATAATCAGTGGTGTGATTTCTTTCGATTTAGACCACTCAGGTTGCAGATAGAGCTTGCAGTTCGGTGACACTGTCGCTGCGTATTCCTCAGCCCATTTGAAATCACTTTTGTTGAAAACTATTACTTTAAGCTCATTTGCAAAAGGGGTGATGTCTGGTCGTGGAGCTTTAAATTTTTTAGGAGATAAGCAGATCCAGTCCCAATCTCCGGACAAAGGGTAAGCGCCAGAGGTCTCTATAAATGTAAGGATGCCCTTTTCATGAAGCTTTTTTGTCAAGTAGTCCAGATTGTAAATTAAAGGTTCTCCACCAGTGATAACTACGGCTTTTCCTGGGAAACTACTAGCCTTTGTGACGATGTCGTCAGACAATGTAAGCGGGTGCAATTCCGCGTCCCAGCTTTCCTTAACATCACACCAATGACAACCTACGTCACAGCCCCCTAAACGGATAAAGTAGGCAGCTTTTCCGGTATTAAAACCTTCTCCCTGGATGGTGTAAAATTCTTCCATCAATGGAAGTAGCGTGCCGTCTGCTGGTATTTTATGTGCCATATTTAAGGCCGCAAAGGTAAATAAAATAATGTAAGCAAAAGTCAAAGTACGTATATTGACACTTTTAATGACCGCGCTATGAAAATGTTCATATTAAAATAAAATGTCTCATTTAAACTGGATTAAAGTAAACGACAACATTCCTGACGATGATTTCGTAAAAGAAATTAAGTTGGATGGAAAAAAACTATGCCTGATAAAAGATCATGGCAAGCTTTACGCCGTTGAAAACTCATGCCCACATGCGGGAGGGATTTTAAGTGGAGGCTGGTGCAAGAATGGCAATATCATTTGTCCAATTCACCGCTGGGAATATAGCCTGGAGAATGGGAGAGGGGCTTCAGGCCAGGGAGATTATGTCAATACCTATCCGGTTGAAGTCCGCAATGATGGAACTTACATTGGTTTTGAAAAAAGCTTTTGGAAAAGGCTTTTTTAGTTAACCTAATTAATAAATTTGGCCTTTAGCTGAAGCAAGTGTGTTTTTGAGTAGACCTACAATTGTCATTAATCCCACACCCCCAGGAACAGGGGTGATCCAGGAAGCTTTCTCTGAAACGCTTTCAAAATCAACGTCACCAAACAACTTGTAACCTGATTTTGTAACCTCAGAAGTTTCTCGATTCATCCCCACATCTATCACAATTGCACCGGATTTTACCATATCAGCTGTTATGAAATTTTTCTTTCCTATAGCGGCAATAATTATATCAGCTTGAAGCGTAATCTCCCTTAAATTAGTAGTTTTACTATGCGTTAAAGTGACCGTACAGTTGCCAGGATTAGCGTTACGGGCCATGAGGATACTCATCGGACTACCTACAATGTTACTTCTTCCTACAACTACGCAATGCTTTCCTAAAGTATCAATGTTGTACGCTTCTAGCATCATCATAATTCCGTAAGGAGTCGCAGGGATAAAACAGGGCAAATTACGCATCATTCTACCCAAGTTCACCGGGTGAAAACCGTCTACATCTTTCTTGTAATCAATGGTTTCGGTGACCCGCTCTGGATCGATATGTTTAGGTAGTGGAAGTTGAACAATTAATCCATCAACACCTGCATCGGCGTTGATTTCTTTTACTTTTTTTAATAATTCCTGTTCAGTTACAGAATTATCGTAACGTACTAATGTGGATTTAAAACCTACTTTTTCACAGTTCTTCATTTTGCTGGCAACATAGGTTTCGCTACCACCATCGTTACCGACTAATATGGCAACAAGATGTGGCTTTCTCCCACTTTCTGCTAAGAATGCGGCGGCTTCTTCAGCAATATCTAGTTTGACTTTCTCTGATACGTATTTTCCGTCAAGTAACTTCATGGTCAAGTCTTGTTGCCTTCTAAATTTAAATTAATCAAGTTTCAATACTGCCATAAAGGCTGTCTGAGGAATTTCTACATTACCGACCTGGCGCATGCGCTTCTTTCCTTTTTTCTGCTTTTCCAATAATTTACGCTTACGTGAAATATCACCACCATAACACTTCGCTGTCACGTCTTTACGTAAAGCTTTAACTGTCTCTCTTGCTATAATTTTTGCACCAATCGAAGCCTGAATAATGATCTCAAATTGTTGACGAGGAATTAATTCTCTCAATTTCTCGCAGATTCGTTTGCCGAAATCATAAGAATTGCTTCGGTGGATAAGTGAAGATAATGCATCGACGGGTTCTCCGTTAAGAAGGATATCTAATCTTACCAAGTCGGACTTACGATAACCAATTTGATGGTAATCAAACGATGCATAGCCTTTGGATATCGTCTTTAGTCTATCGTAAAAGTCGAATACTATCTCACCCATAGGAATCTCGAAAACAAGCTCTACACGATCAGAAGTAAGGTAAGATTGGTTGACAATTATTCCACGCTTTTGAATACAGAGCGACATTACTGGCCCAACAAACTCAGATTTTGTAATGATATTCGCTTTAATGTAGGGTTCTTCAACGTACTCCAACTTACTTGGATCAGGAAGGTCAGATGGGTTATTTACAATAATCAGGTCAGATTTTGTCGTCATGGCCTGATAGGAAACGTTAGGCACTGTAGTAATTACAGTCATATCGAACTCACGTTCCAAACGTTCCTGGATAATCTCCATATGTAGCATTCCGAGGAAACCGCATCGGAATCCAAAGCCTAGTGCAGCTGATGATTCCGGTTCAAATACGATAGAGGCATCGTTAAGTTGTAACTTATGCATAGCCTCTCTCAGCTCTTCGAATTCATCTGTATCAACAGGATAGATTCCCGCGAATACCATTGGTTTAACTTCCTCAAAGCCCTTAATAGGCTCCAAACTTGGTTTGTCTTTATGGGTAATTGTATCACCGACCTTTACTTCTCTTGCCTCTTTTATACCAGAGATAATGTATCCCACATCTCCAGTTTTTATGACATCCTTAGGTGCTTGCTTAAGCTTAAGCGTACCAACTTCTTCGGCAATGTATTCTTTACCGGTTGCAACAAACTTAACCTTATCACCTTTTCTGATCTCTCCATTAAGTACTTTAAAATAAGCAATAATACCTCTGAAAGAGTTGAAAACAGAATCGAAAATGAGCGCCTGAAGCTCACCTTCAGGATTACCCACAGGAGGAGGAACACGCTCAACAATTGCTCTAAGAATATCGTGAACTCCTTGTCCGGTCTTGCCTGAAGCGGGTATAATTTCTTCCCTTTTGCATCCAATCAGCTCGATTATCTGATCTTTTACCTCTTCCGGCATTGCACCGGGTAAATCCATTTTATTTAGGATCGGAATGATTTCAAGATCATGTTCCAATGCCAGATATAAGTTCGAGATGGTTTGAGCCTGAATACCTTGTGAAGCATCTACAATAAGCAGTGCTCCTTCGCAAGCTGCAATTGATCTTGAAACCTCGTAAGAAAAATCTACGTGTCCAGGCGTATCAATCAAGTTAAGAATATAAGGTTGCCCATCCTGTACGTAGTCCATCTGGATGGCATGACTTTTAATGGTAATTCCACGTTCACGTTCCAAATCCATGTCATCAAGCAACTGCGCTTGAGATTCCCTTTGCGTAATCGTGTTGGTATATTCTAATAAACGGTCAGCCAGAGTGCTTTTTCCGTGGTCAATATGTGCAATTATGCAAAAATTACGTATATGCTTCATCAGTTGCGCAAAGATAATATTTTGCCTGAACTATTGGCTAAGTCAATGAGATTCTTTACTGTAGCGCTATCTGTTAAACTATAACTGTATTCATCGGTATTTCCACCCATGCTAATGTTATTATTCTTAAAGGTCATATTACTGCTAAAAAACTTTCTGGCAGAACCATGAAATTCCTTAATGCCAGTCTGATTAACAATTTCAGCAATGTTACTCTTGGATACACCAGCACCGGCCATTATAGTTATACGATCGCCTGCCTGTTCTACAAGCTGTTTTATAACTTGTAAGCCATCAAAAGCCGATGCGCTTCCTCCGGAAGTTAAAATTCGATCACATCCGAGCGAAATAACATCTTCCAAAGCTTTACAAAGGTCGGCGCTCATGTCGAATGCGCGGTGAAAAGTTACTTTCATAGGTCTGGCCAGAGCGATTAATTCAGAACACCTTACCATGTCAATCGTTCCATTTGTTGTTAAAATTCCAATAACAACTCCATCACAGCCTAGCTTTTTGCACATTAAAATGTCTTCACGCATGAGTGTAAATTCAAGATCACTGTAAAGGAAATCGCCACCCCTTGGGCGTATAATTGGATAAACGTCAATGTTTAAATATTCTTTTGCCAGCTTTATCTGGGCGTAACTTGGTGTAGTTCCGCCTTCCAGGAGATTGTCGCAGAGTTCCACGCGAATTGCTCCTCCTTTCTCTGCCTGCAAGGCTGAAGTGAGCGAGTTCGCACAAACTTCCATGTTTATCATATTGTCTCCCTAGTTGTAATAACTTTTGCCTGCAATAAGAAGGTCATTCTTCTTTTCATCACAAACAGCATAACTGAAACCAGTTTGAATGGCATAGGCCCCATATTCGCCCTTTTTATTTAAGGCCAAAAACCCAACCTGAATGTTCTTTGCAATATCTGGCTTTTTCTTGATGATCCTCATAACTGCTTCTTTGCAGGCGGCCTCAGGAGTATATCCTTGTCGCATCAATTCCACAACCAAAAAACTACCTACATTTCTTATTACTTCTTCTCCTACACCTGTTGAGGTAGCACCACCAATTTCATTGTCGAGGTATAAACCCGCTCCAATAATCGGACTATCTCCTACACGGCCATGAAGTTTATAGGCCATTCCGCTTGTCGTACAGGCACCAGAAAGGTTGCCTTTAGCATCCAGAGCAAGCATTCCAATCGTATCGTGGTTATACTGATTGCCTGGCAATTTAGTAGGAGCAACCTTATCATAGCTTTTATTCTCAATATTCATTACTGGCGCATACTTAGCCGTTTTGAGCCATTCTCGCCAGTCAGCCTCACTTTTTTTAGTAAGCAAGTTTTCTCTTTTGAAACCGTTCTCTAAAGCAAATTGTAAAGCACCATCACCAACAAGCATCACATGGGGAGTTTTTTCCATAACCAGTCTCGCTACCGAAATTGGATGACTTATATGTTCTATTCCGGCAACGGAACCGCAATTTCCAAACTCATCCATAATGCAGGCATCAAGGGTCACATGTCCATCTCGATCGGGTAACCCGCCATAACCCACTGTTTGAATATTTGGATCTGCTTCAGGCACACGTACACCTGCTTCAACAGCATCCAAAGCCCTGCCACCAGAAGATAATACTTTCCAGGCAGCCTGATTTGCGGGTATCCCGAAGTCCCATGTTGAAATAACGATGGGCTTGGTATCTGCAGAAACTTTAGAAGATTGGATTACGGAGGCTATACTTTTTTTATCGACAACAAGTAACGACGCGGAAATTGCCGTTGTCTTAATGAATTTTCTGCGGTCAAACATGTTTGCTTGTGGTATTTAAATTATTTCAAAATTATCTGCGTCCTTTAAAAAAGGGAAGCTCCTGCGTGTTTTTATCAACTCCTTGTAACCTATGCTAAATGTGTATAGGTCTTCGTCTTCAGGCTTGTAATATATAGTTTTTCCCATTGGGTCGATACATTGCGAATGTCCGCTGTGATAGACTTCCTTTCCATCGTGACCTACTCGGTTTACACCAATCACATAACTCTGGTTCTCGATGGCGCGGGCAGGAATTAATGCATTCCAGTGTGCCGAACGTTTGTCTGGCCAGCTGGCGATGAGCAATAATATGTCATACTCTTCATTTTTGTTTCTTAGCCAAACGGGAAATCGTAAGTCGTAGCAAATAGCCAAACTAATTTTCCATCCTTTCAGTTGAACAATTACGTTCTCGGCACCTGCCTGGTAGTTTTTATCTTCCTCGCCCAATCCAAATAGGTGGCGTTTGTTGTAAAAGCTAAACTCTCCATTCGGATGCATCCAGATTAACCGGTTATAATAAAAATTTTCCTCTTTAATTATAAGACTTCCAGCTACAATACAGTCGTATTTGATAGCCGTTTGAGTCATCCATTGCATTGTAACTCCATTCGTTTCTTCCGCAAGCGCTTTAGCATTCATACTAAAGCCGGTGTTGAACATTTCAGGTAATATAATAAGGTCAGTCTTCTCTTTAATGCCCATAGAAAGACGAAGCGTGAGATTCTTGAGATTTTTTTCAATATTCTCCCAAAAAAGATAGGCCTGAAAAATAGTGATTTTTAGGTTACTAATGTTTGGGTAGTTGGAATCATCCATAGTTCTAATTCAATTAAATGTAACTTATAATTTCGTTAGTCTCTCAACGGCTTTTTCTAAGGTTTCTTGCTTTTTAGCAAAACAAAACCTCAGTACATGGTGATCCGTATTTCTACTGTAAAAGGCTGAAACAGGAATACTAGCGACGCCGTACTCCTCTACCAGTCTCAAAGCCATATCGTTATCGCTAAGGTCTGCAACCTCTTCGTAAGTAACGCATTGGAAATATGAACCATTACAAGGTAATAATTTAAATTTAGTTTCGCTAAGGAGAGCTCTGAACAGATCACGCTTCTGCTGGAAAAATGCACCTAGTTCAGTATATCTGGCAGAAACACTTAAATACTTAGCAATCCCAATTTGCATAGGTGTGTTTACACTAAAAACGTTGAATTGATGAACCTTTCTAAATTCTTTCATTAAGTATGCAGGAGCGAGACAGTACCCCAGTTTCCAACCTGTTGCATGCAACATTTTTCCGAAAGATGCCACTACAAAACTCCGTTCCCGAAGTTCAGCATATTTTGAAACGCTGAGGTGTTTTTCCCCATCGTAAATTATGTGCTCATAAACCTCGTCACTTAGAATCAAGATATCTGTGTCTTTTGTGAGCTTAATCAGTTCCTGAATATCATTTTCTTTCATTATTCTCCCAGTGGGATTTTGCGGACTATTTAAGATGATCATTTTTGTGTTCGCCGAAAATAACTTCTTTACCATGTTCCAGTCGATCTCATAATCAGGGGGCGAAAGTTCAAATGGCTTTACTAAACCTCCCAGTAATTTGATGGCGGGTGAATAGCAATCATAGGCGGGTTCAAAAATAATGACCTCGTCCCCAACACTTATAGTTGCCGCAAGTGCTGTAAAAATAGCTTGAGTACCACCTGCAGTAACAGTAATTTCGTGCTCAGGATCATAACTTGCACCGTACAGAGCTTCATTTTTACTTGCAATCATAGATCTTAACTCTTCAGTACCAGCCATAGGTGCATACTGGTTGTGTCCATTCTTCATTGCTTCAGTGACATAGGCGATCAACTCTGGGTCACAACTGAAGTCAGGAAATCCCTGAGAAAGATTGATGGCACCATGTTCTGTAGCAAGTTTAGACATCACAGTAAAGATCGTAGTGTCAACTCTAGGTAATTTCGTTTGTATAGCTATCATGCACAGCGAAAATAGAAATAATAATTATCCTAACATATCGGATTTATTTAATAATTTAAGCCTTCTATGACTTTTAAAACAAAAGAGAGCAAGCTCTTGCTCATACTCAGTGCTTTTTTTGTGGCGAACGCCATTCTATCGGAATTTATTGGTGTCAAAATATTTTCTGTAGAGGGTACACTAGGGATCAAAAATTTCGACATAAATCTGCTAGGCGTACCAAATCTTTCTTTTAATATGTCTGCAGGTGTACTTACCTGGCCTATAATTTTTATTATGACAGACATCATCAATGAATACTTTGGCGTAAAACAAGTGCGATTTCTTTCCATTCTTACCGCTATTCTCATCTCTTATGCCTTCATTGTAGTTGCTGCGGCAATGCATTTGACGCCCTCAGCCTTTTGGGTAACACAAACTATTAATGGCAGCAAGTTAGATATGAACAATGCTTTTGCAGGGATCTTCGGTCAGGGAATGTGGATAATAGTAGGTTCAATTATCGCCTTTCTGGTAGGTCAGATTGCGGATGTCTTAATCTTTCATAAAATTAAAAGGATAACAGGAGATAAAGCACTTTGGTTACGTTCTACCGGTTCTACACTCGTGTCGCAATTGATTGATAGCTTTGTGGTAATTTTTATAGCATTTTATTTAAATCCTCAATACAGTTGGAGCTGGCAGATGGTGGCCGCGATAGGACTTGTCAATTATACATATAAATTTATTGTTGCCATTCTCATGACCCCGATACTTTACCTTGTTCATGGCATAATAGATAAATATCTTGGAAAAGATCTGTCCCAGAGAATGATCACAATGGCTGGAAGAAGGTAAGCGGAATAATTTAACGAGGCACAAAACGTTTTACATGTCGCAACAGATCGTCAAGATCAAAAGGTTTACTAATGAAATCATCAGAGCAGGCCTCTTCAAGAACTGCCTTTTCTGCTGCATGTGCAGACATGACGATGATTTTTATATCCCTTGTGCTTTCTTTTTCTCTTAAATCTCTGCAAATGTCAATCCCATTACCATCAGGTAACATCACGTCAAGAAGGATTAGATCTGGTGTGGTGTGTTCCAGCGACTTATAGAAAGCGCTCGCATTTGAGGATGATTCAACTTTATAACCAGACTCTGTTAAAATATATTCTACGATGAAGCGTATGTCATCATCATCCTCAACAACATGTATAAGTTTATCCATAATTAAGTGCCTGTCCGTTTGAAAAAATAACGCGCTAAAGGAAAAAAGGTTTTGAAAACATGGACATAGTGCTCAAATAATATATATTTGGCGCATAAATTAAATAATTGAACATGGAAAAATTTTCAAAAGTAAAGGAATTATTAGCTTCTGTTGAGGCTGATGCAGAGAAGTTTTATAATGCTGGTAACAGTGCAGCGGGAACAAGAGTTCGTAAAGCAATGCAAGATTTAAAAGTTCTTGCTCAAGAAATTCGTGCTGAAGTAACCGATAAAAAAAACAGCGATAAATAAAGTTAATTTAGTTTAAGCCCCAGCAGTGATTTGCTCACTGCTGGATATTTTCTCGTCTAATTATGAGTTACACTCCTCATCCTGAAAGGTATAGTAAAATGAAGTACAGACGTTGTGGAAACAGCGGTATAATGCTTCCGGAGATTTCGCTGGGTCTTTGGCATAATTTTGGCCATGTAGACCAACTGGAAAACAGTGCCAACATTTTAAAGCTTGCCTTTGATAATGGTATTAATCATTTTGACCTGGCTAACAATTATGGCCCACCACCGGGTTCAGCCGAAGAGAATTTTGGAAAGCTTCTAGAAAGAGATTTCAGAGGCTATAGAGATGAAATGATCATTTCTACAAAAGCCGGCTATACCATGTGGGATGGACCTTATGGAGATTGGGGTTCCAAGAAATATCTTGTATCAAGTCTCGACCAGAGCTTAAAGAGAATGAATATGGAATATGTAGACATCTTCTATCATCATCGTCCGGATCCTGAAACACCTCTTGAAGAAACCATGCACACGTTGGATTTGGTGGTACGTCAAGGAAAAGCACTATATGTTGGAATATCAAACTACAGCGCAGACGAGGCGGCAAAAGCAATTAAGATTCTTAAAGAACTAGGTACGCCCTGTCTTATTCATCAGCCTAAATACTCAATGTATGAACGATGGGTAGAAGGGGGTTTGCTTGATCTACTGAGTAAAGAAGGAGTCGGCTGCATTCCGTTTTCACCGCTTGCGCAAGGGCTGCTCACTGATAAATACCTTAACGGCATTCCCATTGATTCAAGGGCAGCTAAGGCTCATGGAGCTCTACAGGAAAATCAAATTACAGAAGAAAAAGTTTCTCAGCTTAATAAATTAAATTTTATAGCTGAAAGTAGGGGACAAAAACTTGCGCAAATGGCGCTTTCATGGATTTTAAAGGATGACCGTATTACGTCTGTACTGGTGGGGGCAAGTAAACCAGAACAATTGGCAGACTCACTACAAAGTCTTGAATCTACTAACTTTAGCACAGAGGAATTAAGCCAGATTGATGAAATACTGGCAAATGCCTAACAAGAGCAGCTATGGAAGAGAATAAAGCCCTACCAGTACTTCACGCGGAAGAGATCCGCATACTTGGTGTCCTGATGGAAAAGTCAAAGACTATTCCTGAATACTATCCAATGACTATAAATGCGATTACTGTGGCCTGCAATCAGAAAACCTCCCGTAAGCCAGTTGTTCAGTATGATGATCAAACAGTAACATTAGTCTTGGATACTTTGAAGCGTAAAGGGTTAATTTCTACAGCAACTGGTGGATCCAGCCGGGTAATAAAGTATAAACATAACTTCGCTATAGTATTTCCCGTATTACCTGCCGAAGTTTCCATCTTGTGCCTATTAATGTTAAGAGGCCCTCAAACACCGGGAGAACTCAATACAAATTCGGGTAGACTGTATGAGTTCGATTCATTGGAAGAGGTGCAATCTGTTCTTGAGCGACTTTCAGATCCTCAGTTGCCATACGTTATGCAATTACCCAGGAGAGCAGGACAGAAGGAAACCAGGTATACTCACCTCTTAAGCGGAACTCCGGATATTTTGCAAATAGAACAGGAAACTGAATCATATGCTAAGCCTGCTGGCGAATTGGAAATTAGACTTGCCAAGGTAGAAGAAGAATTAGCCTTGTTAAAGGCAGATTTTGATAAGCTCATGAAAGAACTAATCGGATAACTTCTTTTTTTCGATACTTTTATTATCATTACTTAAAGTATCATTCATAACTTGTCTTTCCGCACCTAACGCTTGTGGAGCTCTAAGTTTTATTTTAGGCTCAGAACAGGATGAGCATAAAACCATGATAGTAAAAAAACGTATAATTGTCTTCATAACTTCTGACTAATTTATTGATTTAGTCAAAAATACAAACAAAGTTTATAGCTGCTCCTGCAGGCTGTGTTTTTGACAAATCTATGTCGAATCACATCAGCTAAAACAATTTGATAATTAGCCTGTTAGATTCTATTAAATTAGATTGCCAGAGCTATGAACGATCATTCAACACCAAAACCGGAATCAAATCAGTACGATGTGGAACATCCTGAGAATCTCAACCTCCCAAAATTTAATAGTAGTAGTGAAAAACGTGAAGGCGCCAAGTTGTCTGCCATAGAAAACATGAACGACCAGGATGAAAAAGTAAAGCCTGAGGACTCAAACAGAAGTAAGATGCCTGAGACTGACTTGGGGAATCATCCAGATGATGATGAAAAAGAAAGCGAAAGGATTATCAGGAGGTGAAGTACCCATAATTAATTTTCCCCTCTTCTTTTTTAGCAACTGATTTCTCCTTAATTAAGTCTATGCATATGATATTGTAGAGGCTCATATATATATTTGCCATCCAGACGATTTAAAGCCTACAATTATATATCGTCGCCACTCTGCATACAGCAATGTATAACGTGTCATAATAAGCAGCTCTGAAGTAATATATAGTTTTGCTGTTTTTTGATTTTTCCACACAGTAATTTCTTGGTTCTCTAAATATTTCTTCTTTAGTAACGATCCAGGCGATACAGCGACAGGTAAAGCAAGTATAAATATCCAATATATAGGCTGATTCATTGTATTCTGGATTATTAAAGTACTTAAGCAGAACAAACTGTATGAAACATTGTTCTCATCAATGATTTTTGGTAGCTAGATAATGACGTTATTTGTTGTCAGATAAAACTCAACTAATAATTAGGTAAATGGAGAAGAAGAAACACAACATCTTTGAGCGGGTATCAAACAAAATAACAACGTGGACAGGAAGCGCCGCCGCTTTCGGTACTGCCCTCATGATCATAATTATTTGGATTATTACTGGTCCTATATTTCATTACTCAGATACTTGGCAGCTGGTAATCAACACCGGAACCACAGTCATCACTTTTTTAATGGTATTTCTTATACAGAAATCACAAAACAAGGATTCAAAGGCAATCCAGTTAAAGCTAAATGAACTGATTGCTGCAAGCCGACATGCAAGTAACAGAATGGTTGACATAGAGGATTTAACCGAATCTGAATTGGATGTTCTTCACAAATACTACCAAAAGCTTTCTGATATCGCCGAAGCTGATGGCGATATTCATCAATCACACTCCATAGATCAAGCTGTAGTCAGACACAAAGACAAAAAGTCGTTGGGACAAGGTCAAGGTTACTAATATTCTTTGTTGCTAACTTCAACAGCCGTCTTTCTTTTGAAGCGGTAGATCAGACTTCGCCGTTTTTCTTTTTTAACCGCTGGTCCGATTAAAAATCCATAAGGCTGGAGGTCAGGAACATTGTCGCAAATGATCTTTACGATTCCAAGCAAAGGAATGGCTAAAATCATTCCTGCAACTCCCCAAACCATTTCCCCGACCACGATAGACATTATTGTAAACAGGGAATTAATGCTTACTTGTTCGCCAACCACTAAGGGTTCCAGTATATAAGTTTGTATAAATTGCACTACGAAATAGGTTACCAATACCCAAACAATCATCTTCGCATCTCCACCCTGGGCTACAACCGAAAGGATTGTTAAGGATGTCCCGATGAGATTCCCAACGAAAGGTACAATTTCTAGGATACCACATAAAACTGCAAAAAATATAGCGTTTTCTACGCCGACTAATGAGAATCCGATACCATACATTATCCATAATACAAGGATCATAGCGCCGAGGCCACTTAAATATTTTTGAGCCACTTTCCCAGATTTATGAACGATTTCATCTGCAAGATTTTTGTCGCCTCCGTTAGCGAGTTTAAGTATGAAGTTCTTAATGTGAGATCTGTAGAATAGAAATAAGTACATGTAAACCATTACTAGTAAGGAATTTACAAGTAACCCAAAAGTACCCGAAGCAAAACCCATTGCGATACTTCCCGCAGTGCTCGCGCCAGACGGACTTTGTTGATTAATGATTTTTTCCTGCTGCCTAAAGGAAATACCGATAGTTCTGCTTAACCACTCTCTAGTGTTATTTAAAAGCTCGATTAACCTATTCTTCATCTCATCCATATTCTCGGACAAACTGCTCAGTTGCCAGCTCATTAGAAGAATGATTGCAAGTACAGATATTAAGAATACTACGATGCAAATAAATGAGGCTAAACCCCTCTTAAGTCCTTTACTTTCCATCCAATTGCAAAACCTTATGAAAAGCATAGAAAATACCGCAGCAAGAGCTACCGGAATTAAGAACTCGTCGCCAAAATATAAGCCGGCGAAAGATAAAAACAAAAAGAATAAAATATAAACGCTTTGTTGCAGTTTAGGCATGATGAAATTTACTTTTTTCTAACCTCTTCATAGAGTTCTATGAGCAGGCTTTGAAGCTTAATAATCTCTTCCTCCCTTTTGTTTAACTTATTGGTTAAAATTTCTAATTCTTCCTGACGCTTTGACTGGAAATTGTCCTTTTCATGGGCCAATAAAGCAGTTACCGGAACTTCAAAAATCTTTGCGATCTGATCCAGTCTCGAATAGTTTACGTCAGTAATTCCTGTTTCGATCTTCGAAAACGCAGGTGTTGAAATCTTAAGCTGTTTCGCCACTTGGCTTTGATTCCAATTGTGCTTCTGTCTTAAAAGTTTGATATTTTTGCCAATGTGATCCATAAATTGCTTAAGTTTTTTATTAATGAATTATTTAAATTACAAAGAAAATAAAATGATCTACGAAATAAAAACAATACCGGATTTATATGTTAAACAAAAATCTGGTAGACTTATTAACGGAGCACGTTTTATCTTTCATTAAAGTTAATATAAATATATTTCTATCTGCTTATAAAATCGAGTAAAAGCAAACGATGTGCTAGTTAAAATGTTCTATTCCTTTAAAATCTCGTATTATGGACATTCTTAAGTTAAAGTCTCTATATATTGCTTTAATTTGCTGCTCATTTTTACTCTCTTGTAAAACTGGCACTTTAAATTTATTCAAAGCTGCATCGCCCCACGAGCAATACCAACGTAAGCTTACAACCACGGGTTTTGATCAAACCGCCGCTGGGTCAGCCTGGATAAATGCCTCAAAAGCCAGTTTGCTACGCCCTTCCCAAATCAAACTCCCGTTCAAAGAAAGAGGTTATTTCTCTGCAGAAAACGTAACAGCAATAGCGTATGAATTTACAGCGACGAAAGGTCAGAAAATTAGCATTGCAATCTCCCAAAAACCAGTTGAAGACTTTAGGATATACGTAGACCTCATGTTTTTGGAAAACCAAAAAATAAAATCTCTAGCGTTTTTAGACACCCTTAAAGTCGGCCTTGAATATGAAATCGATAACACCGGTAAATACCTGGTAAGACTTCAACCGGAATTGTTAACTAGCGGAGAATATCTCCTGGAGATTAATTACGGACCTTCACTAGAATATCCTATTAAAACAACTTCAAGAAATAATATACAAAGTTTCTTTGGAGATGGTCGTGATGCGAACACCCGAAAACATGAAGGTGTAGACATTTTTGCCGCCCGGCTTACCCCTGTTATCGCTTCAGCAAATGGAATAATTACCCGGGTGAACGAGAATAATCTTGGAGGAAAAGTAGTCTGGATGAGACCCACCGGAAAGAACTTCACTTTGTATTACGCGCATCTCGACAAACAGATTGCTGTAGAAGGTCAGCAGGTTGTTGTAGGGGACACTCTTGGACTTGTGGGAAATACGGGCAATGCCAGAACTACCGCTCCCCATTTACATTTCGGAATCTATGGTTCGGATGGCCCAGTCGATCCTTTTCCATTTGTAAATCCGTCGATCAAGCAGCTACCAGAAATCTTGGCTTCAGCTGAAAATCTGAATTCAACCATGAGGACTAATAGAACCACTGACATCTACGTTAGCGCCGAAGAAGTGGCAACCGAAATGAAATCATTAATATTAAACTCCATAGTTAAAGTACAGGGCGTCAATAAAAATTGGTATCGGATCGAACTTCCCGATGGAACATCAGGCTATTTACAAAGTAACAGATTGATCCCAATTACAAAACCAATTAAAGGAATTAGAATCGTTGCAACTGAACAAATGGTGTTTGATAAGCCTGACAGCACTGCAGCGCAAAAAACTTTAATGCCACTTAATTCCACCGTACAAATTCTGGGATATTCCGGTGATTATACGTTAATAAAGGGCTCATCAGACATATTGGGCTGGATTAAAACACGCTAACCCTTTTTAGAATAGTTCTAAATTTTAACAAATCAGCGTTTTATCGCAATGAATTGCGAAATTGATAAAGCAACAATAAAAAATCTAATAGTATTCTTTATGATTGAAAGAGAAGAAGAAAAATTCCTTACGTGTGATTCCAGAAGGGATTTTCTTAAACAAGGTTCATTGTACACCGCATTAGCTTTAACTCCTGCGCAGTTGCTGAAGGCAGCAGATCAAAACGCCGATGAAACATTTGCCGCTATGTTAGAGCAAATGCCACTAAACATCACTGTCAATGGAAAAGCCCATGTGCTCAAAGTGGAGCCAAGAGTAACACTATTGGATCTGCTACGGGAACAACTGGAACTTACTGGAACAAAAAAGGGCTGCGATCATGGTCAGTGTGGAGCATGTACTGTACATATTGACGGTACTAGGGTCAACTCCTGTTTAACGCTCGCAGTTATGAACGAAGGAAAAAAAGTAACCACGATAGAAGGTCTTGCTATTGGTGACGAACTGCACCCTTTGCAAGCGGCTTTTATTAAGCATGATGGCTTTCAATGTGGATATTGTACACCTGGGCAAATCATGTCAGGCATAGCTTGTATTAAAGAGGGACATGCAGAAACAAAAAGCAGCATAAGAGAGTATATGAGCGGAAATATTTGTCGCTGCGGAGCCTATCCAAACATCGTTGATGCGATTGAAGATGTTAAAAAGAGAGGGGTTCAAATATGATCAACTTCCAATATGTAAGGGCAAACAACGCCAAGTCTGCAATTGCCGCCGCAGCCAAAGACAAGAATTCAAAGTTTATTGCTGGTGGAACCAACCTGATTGACTTGATGAAAAGGGGAGTGTCATCGCCTGAGAAACTCATCGACATTAATCTTGTACCGCTAAAACAAATCGAGATGATTAAGGATGTCATCTACATTGGTTCGATGGCCACTAACACTGATGTCGCAGATCATCAACTGATAAAGAGTCACCTTCCGGCACTGGGTATGGCCTTAAATGCTGGTGCCTCTCCACAATTGAGAAATGTAGCAACAGTAGGCGGTAACATCATGCAACGCACCCGCTGTGGTTACTTTTACGACACCGAAATGCCCTGCAATAAGCGTCAGCCAGGAAGCGGTTGCGGAGCTATTCAAGGTTACAGCCGTATGCATGCTATATTTGGCGCTTCGGAGAGTTGTATTGCAGTCCACCCAAGCGATATGTGTGTTGCGCTTTCTATTTTAGACACTACAATCGTTTTAGCCGGACCAAAAGGAGAAAGAAAAATGAAGTTTACAGAATTCCACAAACTTCCCGGAAACACCCCAGAAAAGGACAACAATTTATTAGCGAATGAAATGATAATAAGACTTGAGATACCTGTAGATGATCTCAATCAACGATCTTCGTACATCAAAGTCAGAGACAGGGCTTCTTATGCGTTCGCCTTGATTTCCGTTGCAAGTACCTTGATGGTTAAGGCTGATAAAATTACCGAAGCCCGTATTGCTATGGGTGGTGTGGCCCACAAACCCTGGAGGTTAACCGAAGCCGAAGCATTTCTAGTTGGCAAGGCACCAAGTCTGGAAGTTTTTGAACAAGCAGCAGCACTGGCTGTCAAAAGTGCACGTACGTATAAAGACAATGGTTTCAAGGTTAAACTTGCTACCAATACCATCGTCGAATCATTAAAAAGCATTTCTTAAAAAATAATATGGATCAGTATAAAATGGACGATGACGATCGCGTTGACGGAGTCGATAAAGTAACTGGAAGGGCAAAATACTTCGCAGAATATAAGGTTCCTGGAACAACCTATGGTGTATTGGTCACAAGCACTATTACCAAAGGTAAGATGGTATCACTAAACACCACTCAAGCTATGAAAGCGCCGGGCGTTCTTGATGTCATCTCGCATTTAAATAAACCATCCGTTCCGGGATATGAGCAAGCAGGAGGCCCATTAATGAAGATTTTCTATACCGATAAGATCTTTTTTAACGGTCAGCCAATAGCAATTGTAGTGGCTGATACTTTCGAGCGCGCCACCTATGCCGCCACCTTAGTGAAGGCCACCTATCTTAAAGAAGAGTTTAATACAGATTTTGAGCAACGGCTCAAGGATGAAAGCGCTAAGAAAACCATCGGACAACCCGATTATAAACGTGGAATTGAAAATGCCTACCAAAATTCAGCAGTTAAACTAGAGGAGACTTATACTATTCCTATTGAAACGCATAACCCAATGGAACTTCATGGGATTTTAGCAGATTGGCGACCAAACAATATGGTGACGCTCTATGCTAAAACCCAAGGTGTAAAAGCTACACAAGGAACGATTGCCAACGTTTTCAAGATACCATTAGAAAATATTCAGGTCAACTCAAAATTCGTTGGTGGGGGCTTCGGAATGGCACTCAAGACCTGGCCGGTAGAGATTGCTGCGGTTATGGCTTCCAAGCATTTAGCTAAGCCTGTGAAACTGATGATCACTAGAAGTCAGATGTTTACAATGGTGGGTAACAGGCCTGCAGCAGTACAAACTATAGGCCTGGGAACGAATAAGGATGGTAAACTCACGGGCATCACACATCGTGCTTTTGGTGAAACATCTTCTTATGAAACCTTTACTGAAGGGGTAGTCAATATGGCTAAGTTTATGTATCAGTGTGACAATGTGAATACTGCCTACACCGTTGTTCCTATGGATGTGAGTACGCCAATTTGGATGCGCGGACCCGGAGAGGCAACCGGTGCTTTTGCCCTGGAAAGTGCGATTGATGAGATGGCCTTTGCCTTAAATATGGATCCTTTAGATTTTAGAATGAAGAATGATCCGGAAACTGATCAGCAAAGGAAATTGCCTTTCTCCAGCAAGAATGTTAAAGAAGCATACCTTATGGGAGCTGAAAAGATAGGGTGGTCGGAAAGAAGTCAACAGCCAGGAAAACGCCAGGTTGGTCCATGGTTATATGGATGGGGTGTGAGTACAGGCGTATTTAATGCCAATAGAGGAAAAGCTAGCGTGAAAGCCATTCTTAAGGCCGATGGAACTTTGTTACTACAAAGTGCCGCCAGCGATATCGGCCCTGGTACTGGTACAGGAATGGTTTTAATTGCCAGCAAAGTGATGGGGATCCCGGTTAATAAGATAACTTTTGAACTTGGTGATTCTTCTTTACCACCGGCTCCTAGTCAGGGTGGTTCCGCTACCTTATCAACCGTTGGCTCGGCGGTTAATGATGTATGCGTTGCCCTTAAATCCACTATAGCTGAGCTTGCCGCTAATTCAAATATGGACGCGACCTCAAAGTTCATCGACGTGCTAAAAAAGAATAACCTGCCCATGGTTGAAGTTACCAAGCAAAGTCAGGCAGGTTCAGAGCGAGAGAAATATTCGATGTATTCTTTCTCGATCCACTTTGTCTCTGTCAGGGTACACAGCTCCACAGGGGAGGTTAGAGTCCATAAAATCGTCTCGGTTGGAGATTCAGGTTCAATCGTGAGTCCTAAAACTGCAAGAAGTCAAATGGTTGGAGGAGCAGTTGGAGGCATCGGAATGGCGCTCACCGAAGAAGCGGTGATTGACCACCGCTACGGAAGGTATATCAATAATAATTTTGCAGATTATCATGTGCCAGTCCATGCAGATGTTCCTGAAATAGAAGTGTACTTTATCAATAAGCCAGATCCATATATCAACCCGATGGGTGCTAAAGGCATGGGCGAGATTGCACTAATAGGTTTCTCAGCAGCAGTTGCTAACGCAGTCTTCAATGCTACTGGAAAACGAATTAGAAGCCTGCCAATCACCCCAGATAAAATCCTTGCTTAAAAAAGTAAGAATTTTTACCGCCTGATTCCATCAGTTCATCGTCAAAACTTCGGTACAAGACAAAGAGGATTTAACGTTGGTAAGACCATTGATGAATATCCTATTCGGTGAGAGGAACTGGACCTTCGCTTTTGATGATGAAGACAAAATTCTGCGCGTAGTAAGTTCTATTCCATGCGGGCCGGTAATCGAAGAAATCTTTAACCAACGTGGATTCTTTTGTCAGGAGCTAAAGTATTCTTTGACTGAATTTAATGTCTAATCTGTTTAATTAATTTTTTCCAACTATATTGGGCGCAATTGGTTCATAACATAACTTTATTGTCCCCATTATGACTAAAAATATCTTTATAGCCTCAGCAGAGCCCTATACCGGGAAGTCAGTCATTGCTTTTGGTATGATTAACATGCTCTTGGCAAAGACGCAAAACGTAGGTTATTTCAAGCCGATTATTGCTCAGGAAGATCCAAATCAAAAGGATGAGCATGTTGAGGCCATGCTCGACTATTTTTCTCTTCCAATAAACTATGAAGACGCATTTGCATTCACCCGTCAGGAGATGCTAAATCAATCAGACAATTTTGGGGAGATCATAAATACCATTATTGGTAAATACAAAAAATTAGAAGATAACTATGATTTTACAGTCATTGAAGGGAGTGACTTCCTGGGAGAAGGTATAGCCTTCGAGTTTGAATCTAATGCCCTAATGGCTAAAAACCTTGGTGCACCGGTGCTAATAGTCGTTTCCGGTAAGGGCAAGACAGCCAGTCAGCTGTTCAAAACTGCTATTAACATTTACCGCAATTTTTTGATGCGAGATGTGCAGGTCTTGGGCGTAGTCGCAAATATGGTCAATCCTGATGAAGCTGATAGGATTAAGCAAGCGTTGACTAATCAACTGCCACCGGAGCTATTAATCGCCGTTATTCCGATGGAGAGTGGCCTGCAGAGCCCAACCATGAAGGAAATCACTGCAGCCCTTGATGCCAATGTGCTCTTTGGAGCAGATCTGATGGATAATCAGGTAGACAACTTCGTTACCGGGGCAATGATGCTACCTAATTTTTTAAGGCACATCAAAGATAATTTATTGATCGTAACCCCTGGAGATCGAGGCGATATCATCATCGGTTCCCTGCAAGCTAACCTTTCTGTCAACTATCCAAAAGTTGCAGGCATTGTGCTAACTGCCGGTAGCTTACCAGATGAACCAGTGATCAAACTGATTGAAGGTTTGCAGACCATAATTCCTATTATTTCAGTGCAGAAGGGAACTTTTGAAACTACAACTGCGATTGGAGCAATACACTCCAAGATTACCATCGACAATAAAAAGAAGATCGAATTGGCTATAGATGTTTTCGAGAGGTATGTCGATCTTAAATCCCTCGATGATAAAATCATCACCTTTAGTTATAAAGGCATCACGCCCCACATGTTCCAATACCAATTGGTTAAATGGGCAAAAAGCAAGAAGAAACATATCGTTTTGCCGGAGGGGAATGACGATAGAATCTTGAAGGCGGTAGAAAAGTTGATAGCTCAGGATATTGTAGATATTACCCTCTTGGGAGACCCTGTAGAGATCGGTTCCAGCATTAAAAGGTTAGGACTCTCATTAGACCTTAATGCGATCCATATACATAATCCGGCTGTTTCTGAGTATTATAACGACTATGTAGAAACGCTTTATGAGTTGCGTAAAACAAAGAATGTAAATATGGAAATGGCTACAGATTTGATGACTGATGTCTCCTATTTCGGTACGATGATGGTTTACAAAGGCCACGCGGATGGAATGGTATCTGGCGCTGTACATACCACTCAGCATACCATTAGACCAGCTTTGCAGTTTATTAAAACGAAGCCAGGTGTATCCGTGGTATCGTCAATCTTCTTTATGTGTTTACCGGAAAGGGTGGCCATCTTCGGCGACTGTGCAGTAAATCCAAATCCCACTGCGCAGCAGCTGGCTGAAATAGCAATATCTTCGGCAGAAAGTAGTGCTAAGTTCGGTATTGAGCCCAGGATTGCGATGTTATCATACTCTTCTGGAACATCTGGAGAGGGTGAAGATGTAGAACGTGTTCGTCAAGCCACAGCAATTGTTAAGGCTAGATATCCAGAACTTAAGATAGAAGGACCTATACAATACGACGCAGCGGTAGATCCCTTAGTAGGCCAGCAGAAACTACCAGGATCAGAAGTCGCTGGTCGTGCAAGCGTATTGATATTCCCAGATTTAAATACTGGAAATAATACTTATAAGGCGGTGCAAAGGGAGACAGGTGCACTAGCAATCGGTCCAATGTTACAGGGTCTTAATAAACCAATTAATGATTTGAGTCGCGGTTGTACTGTTGATGATATCTTCAATACAGTAGTAATTACTGCGATCCAGGCACAGGAAATCTAATTATGTTATGAATATTTTAGTTATCAATTCAGGGAGTAGCTCCTTGAAATATCAACTCTTCAAAATGCCGGTTAAAGACCCGATTTGTAGCGGTCTGGTAGAGCGCATCGGTATTGAAGGCTCTTTTGTAAAACATACAGTCTTTATTGCAAATGAAAAACATGCTGTGTCAAAAGAGGGCTTCATCGCGAACCATGGAGAAGCGTTGAACCAGGTGTTGCATCTCCTTGAGGAAGGAGAACATCCGGTAATTGACAGTCCGGATGATATAGCTGCGGTTGGCCACCGTGTAGTGCATGGTGGTGAGCATTTTGGTGGTGCAACAGTTATCAACGAGGAAGTTAAACAGAAAATTCAGAAGTTATTTTCCCTGGCACCGTTGCACAACCCTGTCAATTATACTTGTATTGAAGTGGCAGAGCAAACCTTCAAAAAGGCATTTCAAGTTGCGGTGTTTGATACCGCTTTCCATCAGACTATACCCGAACAGGCCTACAGATATGCCATTCCGGAATCTTATTATAAAGAGCAGGGAATCCGGGTTTATGGCTTCCATGGTACCAGCCATAAATATGTTAGCGAACAAGCCAATCATTGGCTTAAACGAATAGACACTAAATTAATCAGTATCCATTTGGGTAACGGTTGCAGCATAACAGCAATTAAAGATGGTAAGTCCATCGATACTTCAATGGGATTTGGTCCACTTAGTGGTTTAATGATGGGAACTCGCTCAGGCGATATTGATCCTTCAGTCATCTTTCACCTAATGGAACATGAAGGCTACACGTTGGAGCAACTCAGTAAGCTATTGAATAAACAATCTGGACTCCTTGGTGTTGGCGGCTCAAGTGATATGAGGGACATCCGGAAATTGGTAGCTCAAGGAGATGAAAAGGCTATTTTGGCTATCAAACTATACGCATATAGAATAAAGAAATTTATAGGTTGCTATGCTGCTGTATTGAACGGAATTGACGCGATTATTTTTACCGCAGGTGTAGGAGAGAATGATGTAGATCTACGAAAGGCAATTTGCAAAGAATTGGACTTTCTGGGTATATTATTGAACGAAGAGCAGAATGCAAGCTATAGTGGGGTGATAAGTGATATTAGTAATTCAGACGGCAAGGTTAGGATTCTTGTTATTCCAACTAACGAAGAGTTCGAGATCGCAAGTCAGTGTTATAGCCTGATTGAATAGAGCTAGTACACAACTCAAAGGTAACAAGTAGGGGAGTCTGAGGGAACTGGTATTATTTAAAATTTAACGCGAAGTTTTCAACTCTTCAGGCGATTGATAAGTTGATAAGACATAATGCCCTCACCCATAAGTAAACTCCTGCTTTCTCTGGCAAGGATTATTCCGTTCATCAATGGCAAATTGTAATCATGTCCGATGAAAAGACACATCGCTACGATGCTTAACCCCAATACCGCACCTCCATTTTCAAGAGACCTAGAAAGTTAGCTGGGTTCTTACTTTTAATTATGGCCGACCACCAAAATTCTTTCCCGCGCACTGCAATAAATTCTTTCGCAGCAATATTAAGAGATGTTCCTTCAAATATGACGGATAAGCCTAAGACTACATAATTCCATGTCAGATCTCTAAGCTCGTCCGGATGGGTAATGTGCGTGATACCCTGATAAATAGATAAGCCTACTCCTAAGCCAAAGATTAATATGGAGACAATGAATGACCAGAAGTATAATTCTTTTCCATATCTAAATGGCCTTGAGGCATCTGCAGGCTTTTTACTTTGACGAATTCCGAATAAAAGAGGCAATTGATATATAGATTTTTTGGAGGCTGTTTTTGATTTGATTGCTGGTATGATAACAAAAAAGAGACATAAATGATTTTGAGACCTGAAAGAAATAACTTTCTTTTTTAATTATATTTATATCGCACACTTGAAACTAAATATAAATTCAGATGAAAAAATTAATTGCTGTGGCAGCGCTTGCACTGTCCGGGCTATGCGCCCAAGCCCAGGAAAGATCCATTAGGTTCGGAGCTAAAGTAGGCGCAAACTTCTCTCTTTTTACACAATCAGTTGACCCTTTTGATCAAAAGCAGGGCACGCGTTTCGAATTCTTTGATCGGGATGCACGCATTTCCGGTATGGGTGGCGTGACTGCAGAGTTCATCTTGGCTAAGGGTTTTTCTTTGGGAGTAGAATTCCTTTTTAGTTCCAGAGGGATGGCTTATAAAGAAGAAAATAATTATGCAGTTATCTTAAATGACGAGGGCGAGAACACTGCCAGCAACCGTTTCACTTACAATATCGATTATCTGGAAATCCCGGTTACGATTATCTACAATTTCAAAAAGCCTTCTTCTTCATTGCGATTAGTAGGATATGCAGGCATAGCGCCAGCGATGGCCATTCACAGCAAAACAACGCTTCGGTACGCTGAAGGTTTAGATGGGGATGGCTACCGTGCGGCAAACGAAAATACCACTTTGAACAATGTCCGACTTTACAATAATAATATTCTTCTTGGCTTTCGGGTAGGGGAGAACTCTACGAAGAGATTGGGAGGATATCTCGATCTTCGGGGAACTCGTACGCTACGCCCGGTTTTTCAGGGAAAAAGTCGCAGCGCCAATATCCCAAATACTAACATGCTAACTTTCACGGTAGCAATTGGTATTCGGGTTTAAACTTATATTTCTACATTAGGCAATTAATCAGGTATACAATCAATTATGCAGAAGGAACAATTAAGGAGTCAGGAGTGGTTTGGTAAAAAAGGTAAAGATGGGTTTATTTATCGTGCCTGGATGAAGAACCAGGGTATTCCATCGCATCAATTGAATGGGAAACCAGTGATCGGTATATGTAATACCTGGTCTGAGCTCACCCCGTGTAATGCGCACTTTCGCGAAATAGCTGAATCTGTAAAGAATGGTATCTATGAAGCGGGTGGCTTTCCTGTTGAATTTCCGGTAATGTCACTCGGAGAAACACTTATGAAACCGACGGCTATGCTTTTTAGAAATCTGGTTAGTATGGATGTGGAAGAGTCTATAAGAGCAAATCCTTTGGACGGTGTAGTGCTACTTTGTGGCTGTGATAAAACTACTCCGGCGCTGGTTATGGGTGCGTGTAGCGTTGATATTCCAACGATCGTTGTTTCTGGTGGGCCAATGTTAACCGGTAAGCACAGGGGTAAGGATATCGGCACTTCGGATATCTGGAACTTCTTTGAAGACAATCGCTCTGGATTGATGACTGATGAGGAGCTGTATGTTGCGGAATCTTGTCTGGCAAGAAGCAGGGGACATTGCGCGGTGATGGGTACAGCATCTACAATGGCTTGCATGGTAGAGGCACTTGGTCTTTCTCTAGCTGATAATGCGGCAATACCTGCATCCGATTCTCGGAGGAAAGCTTTAGCGCATTTATCAGGAAATAGGATCGTAGATATGGTTCGGGAAGATTTGAAGCCATCACAGATTCTAACGCGACAAGCATTTGATAATGCGATCACTGTAAATGCGGCAATAGGAGGATCCACTAATTTTATCATACACTTATTGGCAATAGCCGCTAGAATCGGTGTAGATCTGAATATAGATGACTTCAACACTTTAGATAAAGGTGTGCCGCTATTGGCTAACCTTCAACCCTCCGGAAAGTATTTTATGGAAGACTTCTACTATGCAGGAGGATTGCCAGTGTTGATGAAGGCGCTGCAAAGTTATTTATACAATGAAGCCATTACGGTATCGGGTAAGCCGATGTCTGCCAATTATGAAGATTGCGATTGTTTCAATACAGATGTGATTGGTTCCATGTCTTCTCCTTTTAATACCACTGCCGGGATTGTGGTCGTTAAGGGGAATCTTTGTGAGAATGGTGCAGTGCTAAAGCCTTCTGCTGCTACGAGCGCTTTGTTGCAGCACCGTGGCAAAGCAGTTGTATTTGAGAATATTGAAGATTATAGACTTAAGATAGATGACCCTGAGTTAGATGTAGAGGAGGGTGATGTTCTGGTTTTAAAGAACGTAGGGCCTAGAGGTTACCCGGGAATGCCTGAAGTGGGCAATATGTCTATTCCAAAGAAATTGTTGGATAAGGGGATAAGAGACATGGTTCGCATCTCTGATGGACGAATGAGTGGTACGGGTTTTGGAACCGTCGTTCTGCACGTTTCACCTGAAGCCGCCGTTGGAGGTACACTTGCCGTAGTTCAAAATGGAGATATGATTACATTGGATGTTGCCAATAAGTCCCTTACTTTGGAGCTATCCGAAGAAGAGATTTTGACCCGCAAAGCTAAACTCCCTCCGGGAGATCATATTGTAGCAAGAGGCTATACGCACTTATACCAGAAACATGTGGAACAGGCGCACCTTGGTGCAGATTTCGACTTTTTGAAAGGTAGTTCAGGCAGTAAAGTAGTTAAAGATTCACATTAAAAATTATTTATGGATATAGACTTTAATGGGCAGGTTGCCATTGTTACCGGTGCAGGAAAAGGCATAGGCTACCAGATTTCACTGGAGCTTGCCAGGAAAGGTGTCTTCGTGGTTATGAATGATAGCGACGAAGAATTAATTAATGCGGTATCTGCCAGGATCAATTCGCTTTATCCGGACCAAACAATGGCTGTCGCAGGCGATGCTGGCGAAATCGACCTCATCCAAAGTCTTGTTGATAAAGCAGTTGAACAATTCGGACAACTTAATATTATTATCGCCAATGCCGGTATTACCTTATTTGGAGATTTTCTCAGTTATGAACCGGAGGCTTTTCAGGGTGTGATGAAAGTTAATCTGCAAGGGAGTTTCTTTCTGGCTCAACGTGCCGCGCGACAAATGATCAAGCAAAACACGGGAGGTAGGATCTTGCTTATGTCCTCTGTAACTGGTCAGCAGGCTCACAAAGACCTGGCAGCTTATGCCATGACTAAGGCGGGACTTCAGATGCTGGCGAAAAACCTGGTGATTGAACTTTCTGAATATGGGATTACAGTGAATACTGTAGCTCCAGGAGCAACACTCACAGAGCGAACGATGGAAGATGAAGGTTATAAAAGTACTTGGGCACGTATAACGCCAACAGGAAGAGCGGGTACTGTTGAAGACGTAGCTAATGCAGTGTTATTTTTAGTTTCAGCAGCTGCGGGACAAATTACCGGACAGACTCTCGTGGTAGACGGCGGCTGGAGTGCAGTAAGTCTCTCTCCATTTTAACTATTTTTATGGCAGAACTATCTACTTTTTCAACATCCCAGAATATTCTTGGAGAATCACCTTTCTGGCATGAAGCTCGTCAAAGCATATTTTGGGTAGACATTGAGGAGGGAATATTACATGAGCAGAAATTGTTCTCTGAATGTAGCATTACCTGGAATTTAGGAAAAAAGATAGCAGTAATCCTTTCTTGGGAGGGCAGTCAGTTGTTGATGGGTTGCGAAGACGGGATAGCAAGCTTCAATCTGTTAACGCAGGAATGGAAACTGGGCATACCCATCGAAGTCGGAGAATCAGATCTTCGTTGTAACGATGGCGCCTTTGACGCGCAAGGAAATATCTTGATTGGCAACATGAATATGCAGGTTAGAGAAGGCCTTGGTAGCTTATATCGCATTGCTGAAGATGGAGGAACATTCAAAATACTTGAAGGGCTAACCATTCCAAATGGACTCAGCTTTTCTTTAAACCATAAAAGAATGTATTTTATTGATACTCCAACAAGAACGGTAAAGTCATACCTTATAGATATAGCCGGTAATATATCATTTGAAAAATCTGCTGTTGTTATTCCTGAGAATATGGGTATGCCTGACGGTATGAGTATAGACGAGCAGGGTATGTTGTGGGTCGCTTTATACGGAGGTGCAGCGGTAACTCGCTGGAATCCATTTAATGGAGAACTATTAGAAACGATTGCCATACCTGCACTGCACGTTACAAACTGTTGTTTCGCTGGTGATAAACTCAAAGAATTAATTGTAACCTCTGCCAGAGAAAATATGACGGAGATCCAATTAGCTATGTATCCTGAATCTGGTAACGTTTTCAGAATTCAGGATCTTGGTGTCAAGGGTATTAAAATGCTATCTCATAAACCTTCGACCACATTTTTCCAGTAACGTAAATCTTTTTGGTATCATGATCATAGGCAATGCCGTTCATCTCATTAGCATTAGGATTATCCGCTTTTTCAGCAGCGTAAATGGGGTTCATGTCAATATTGGCGACCACATTTCCCGTAGCAGGGTCAATTTTAACAATATTATTGCTGAGCCAAACATTGGCGTAGATATACCCGTCGATATATTCCAGTTCATTGATCATAGTTAAGGGTTGGCCTTCTCTGGTCACAATAACGGTCTTTATTGGCTTTTGCGTGTTAGGATCAAGGTAGGTCAACGCACTTGTTCCATCGCTCATAATTATAGATTTGCCATCTGTCGTTAATCCCCAACCTTCAAGATTGGCATACTTAAAATCACCGAGCTTTTTAAAGCTTTTTGCATCATAAATGAAACCTTGCTGATTTTTATAAGTCACCTGATATAGCTTGTCGTTCAAAATAACTACACCTTCCCCAAAATAAATGGAACGGTCTAATTCAACTTTGGCATCAAGCTTTCCTGTCTTCGTATTTAATATCCCCACTTCTGATTTTGCCTGAGGCTTATCATTTGGCGAACCAGTACTTTCTATAAATTGTCCATTGTGCACCAAAAAACCTTCGGTAAAGGATAACGTATCATGCGGAAATGTTCCATTTAATTTAAAAGTTAAGTTCTCAACGGGAACCGTAAGCGTTGTTGTGGTAGTTTCTTCTGAACTGTTTTCTTTATTGCTACAGCTATTTAAAACAACTAAAGCAAGTATATAAATGGGCAACCTAAATTTCATGCTATAAATCTAGCGAAAATCACGTTGTTGCAACTGTCTGCAAAATAAATATCTGCTGCTGCATCTGCAAACTCAAATTATCGTTTATCTATTCGAAATGCGCTAGCTGGATTTGTTACCGTAAGCAAATCGAATTCCTTTTCGGTTAATCCATTCTTTAGAAGCGCTGGTTTTAGTTTCGTAAACAGCGTTACGTATGGCAGGGTGTTGCCATTTTGGTAAGGAATAAAGCCCGATTGACCATCTTTTTTGACTGCTGCGAAACCATCGTCATGGGAGATCAATAGTCTGTTTAGTAGGCCAGCAGCCTTAAATTTCATGATATTTTTCTCGTATTTGTTTAATGAATTTTCTGTACTATTCAAACCGTCAAGACTAATCCAGCAACCCTTCTTCGCTAATCTGATCTGTGTTTCGCCAGTTTGATCATTCTGAGCATGTACCCAGATGAAGGCTGAGGGTTTTACACCCATCTTTTCCAGGATTTTTAGCTCCTGCACCGCAGCTTCAGCATTGCCAGTATGGATGGCTATTTTCAATCCTGTTTTCAAGTGGGTTATCGCTGCAGCCTCAATCAGTTTAATCTCTACTTCTTTTAAAGGAGCATTATCGCTGCCCAACTTTATAAAACCAGGCCTTATTTTACTCCTCTCTATTCCATTTACATATTCTGAAATCCAACGCTCGGCCAGCTTCATGGCAGATTCAGTATAAGCATGATCCGGCAGATATTTCTGGTTAACGGCTGCATAATATCCGGTATTAGTTATGATGTGTAAGCCACTTAGCATCGACAGTTTTCTTAAAAGCTTTACGTTTTTCCCAATGTATGATGGACTGCACTCAAAAATTGTCTGTATTCCGAGTTCCCTTACTGCTTTTAGGTGAGGTAATAATAGGTCAAGGGCCTGCAATTCTGTGTATTCTGGATGGTTTTCACTTCCAGCCCCTGAAAAGTCCGTGATGAAATGCTCGTGAGGTAAAGCCCCTCCAAGCTCAGAAAGGCTTACTTTGCCATTTACCGTCATTACATAGTGTTCCTGCCGGAGAATATTTATTGGTAATTTTTTAGCGCAAAGGGCTGGAAAAGCACAAATTAAAGCTACAAATTCCCGTCTCTCCATACTGTGAATTTAGCAATTTTACTTAGATTCGTGTAACCAGCTATAAACCATAATATGAATATCAAGATAGCCAAACTCTCCTTCTGTATTATTTTAAGCTTATTGACAGTATTTATCAATAATGCTTTTAGTCAGCGCTCGAGTCTATCGCCTGAGCAGCTACATTGTGAATATCTGGAGAACCCAAACGGGCTTGATGAACTACATCCGAGGTTAAGCTGGACACTTAAAACTAACGATAATTCCAAATTTGGATCGGCTCAAACTTCTTATCAAATATTAGTTAGTGGCTCTGTGAATAGCTTAAAGACCAATAAAGGAGAGATATGGAATTCTGATTGGATCAAGTCTTCTAACATGCAACTGATCAGCTATGCTGGGAAGACATTGCTATCTGATAAAACATACTATTGGAAAATCCGCATCAAAGATGACAAAGGAAATGTTTCTGCCTGGAGCGAAAATGCTCAATGGAGTACTGGTCTATTTAATCAATCAGAGTGGCAGGCTAAATGGATCGGTACAGATCAGATTTTTAACCCTGCAATTGCAGATTGTAACATATGGGATCCTTGGCTTCGGAAGAATTTTAATGTCGAGAAGAAGCCAGAACGTGCTATGCTTTTCTTGGCCTCTGTGGGATTTCACGAACTGTATGTGAATGGCAAAAAAGTAACGGATGATGTGCTGTCGCCATCTGTGACTGATCATGCAAAACGGGCTCGATATGTTGCTTATGATATAGCACCCTTACTTAAAAATGGTGATAATGTAATAGCAATCTGGCTGGGTACATCATGGTCAATCTTTGGTCCATACATAGAAAAGTCAAGGCCAAATACTCCAATAGTGATCGCGCAGGCGAACATTGGAGGACAACTGCTAAAGACCGACGAAAGTTGGATAACGCATAAAAGTCCAAATAAGTTGCTGGGGACTTGGGATTTTGGCAAAATGGGAGGTGAGCTCTACGATGCAAATAACTATGTCTCCGATTGGAATGCCATTAAAACTGATGAGTCAGGTTGGCAAAAAGCAATAGTGTACAAACCAAATCTAGTATTATCTGCGCAGCAGGTAGAATCAAATAAAGTCTTTGAGGAGATAAAACCAATTAATATTGTTGCCAGACCAGACGGAACGTTCCGCGTGGATATGGGAATAAATTTCGCTGGTTGGACGTCAGTCAATATTTCCGGAAATCCGGGTGATAAAGTGGAATTTCTGTATTCTGAAAGATCGCAGGATGATATAACTTTTGCACTCCATAGTGCTTATATTATTGATAAAACAGGTAAGGGTACTTTTAGAAACCGCTTCAATTATAGTTCTGGTAGGTGGATAACCATAAAGGGTTTGAAGACTCAACCAGCTTTGTCCGATATCCAAGGCTGGATGTTGCGGACAAATTATAAGGAATCCACAAGCTTCGAATGTTCTGATCCCTTACAGAACTGGATTTATAAAACGGTAAAATGGACTTTCCAGAATCTATCTATTGGAGGTTTCATTGTTGACTGCCCTCAACGCGAACGACTTGGATATGGTGGGGATGCACATGCCACCTGTGAGACGGGTATGATGAATTATAAGATGGGTGCCTTTTACACCAAGTGGATGGAAGATTGGCGGGATGTGAAGGGTACGGAGTCTGTTGTTGGGAACATGTATGACACTACCTGGTTTCATAAGGGTTCGATGAGTGGACGTCCATTGCATAAAGGGATTTTACCACATAGTGCACCCACCTACATGGGAGGCGGAGGTCCACCTTGGGGTGGGATTGTAGTTTCATTGCCATGGTTCATTTATCAGCAGGAAAGTGATGTGAGAATGTTGAACAAAAACTTTGAGTTGATTCAGGATTGGCTTGCTTTTTTGAAGACACAGTCTAAGGATGAAATGCTTGTGAGATTTGGTGGAGACTGGGATTTTCTGGGTGATTGGTTATGGCCTGGTGCAACAGCTGAAGGAATGAATAACAATAAGCCTCAGACTGTTTTCCTCAACAATTGCTATATGGTTTACAATTTTAGAACGGCCGCTAAGATCGCTCGGGTATTGGGCAAAAATAGAGAAGCGCTGGATTGGGAAAAGCAAGCCTCAGCAACCAGCGTGGCAATCCATGCGAAGTATTATAATGGTGATGACCATAGTTATTCTGATAGGTCTATGTCCAACTTGGCAGCAGCATTAATTGGCGAGGTAATGCCAGAGCCATTAAAACCATTGGTTATGAAGCGTCTCGAGAAGGAAATTCTGGAAATTCGAAAAGGTCATATTAACGTAGGAATTACGGGTGGAGCGATGTTGTTCAAAGTTCTTCGTGATGCAGGTCGTGACGATCTGATCTATTCAATGACCTCTCAAACTACTTACCCTAGCTGGGGATATATGAAAGAGAACGGGGCAACTACTATTTGGGAAATGTGGGAGAAAGATCTTCCGGGCCATTCTTTATTGCACAGTTCCTATCTGTATCCTGGAGCTTGGTACATCGACGGCTTAGCCGGAATCAAAAAGAATTTGGATCAACCAGGTATGCAACATTTTGTGCTTAGGCCGCCTATGCTTAAGGAAGAACAAATGACCTGGGCGAGGGCCTCAATGGATTCGCCTGCGGGATTGATTAAAACTTTCTGGAAACGCGAAAAGGGTATACTCCGGTATGAGATTACCATCCCGCCCAACACAAAGGCAACCCTGCAAATACCACTTACTGAAGCAGGTGCTATTGAAGGGGGAACATCTGGTTTAAAAGAAGCGGGGAAAAAAGATGGATTTAGGGTCTATCAGCTCTCCTCTGGAAATTATAAATTGCAGTTTAAAAAGGGCTAGCAGATAAAATTGAATGGTAGTGCGCTTTATTTAGCATTTCCCCAAATCTCATAGATCTTATCACCTTTGCTGCTAAGACCGCTATGGTGCCATTTTCCGTCTTCTAGTTTTCCATCAAAACTCAATGCAGCACCAACGCGAGAATTATCTCTGGAGAAAAACTCAATGTTTTCCGTGTATTTTCCGTCTTTGAAACTGTATGATCCACCTCCAGTACCTGAAAACTGTTTCTTCTCAGGGTCAATGGCAACCCATTGAAATTTAGTGCCGGTAAGCAATTTATAAGTTTGTCTGCTCCCTGTTTGATGGATATCTGCAACTTTACCGTCAGCGTCCATTCTCCCTGTAATTTTCCATACTCCCGCTAATGGGGCTTTGCCGTCATCAATTTTTGAGAACTTTACTTCGCCTTCCTCCATTTGCAATACAAGTTGATTATCTGGCAATGAGAAGCTCAGACTCATTTCTTCACCTACTTTTGTGGAATCACTACTGTTGTAAAGCACCTTCATATTGAGCTTTCCATTAGTAACTTCAAAGTTACCACCTTGGCTCATTACAAATGTTTTTCCCTGTTTTACGGTATGAAAACAAAAACCGTCCTGGAAAAATAGATAATGTGTCTCTCCTCCATTATTCAATAGCCAGGCACCCAGAACCGAAGGCGACTGAGCCCATAAGTTACCGGTGATTGTCACTAACACCAACAAGGTTACAAATAGTTTTCTCATTTTCGAATGTATTTTGTTGTATCAAGATAAGTAGAAATTGTAGCATATGAAAATATTTCAGCAGACGATTAGTTTAAGAGCTAGAAAAAGAGGATTTCATTTGATCACAGAGGAGGTAGAAACAGCTTTGCCGGAGTTATTAAAGATTGAGCTGGGCATGTGTCTGGTTTTTATTCAGCATACCTAAGTTTGACTGCTTAATTATTCACTTTATTTTTAGAAATCAAAGGGAATTTTCTATATTACAGTGCCCTTTTTAAGGTCGTAACCAAATAATAACTTCTAATTATCTGTATGAGAATTATTTACTTATTAATTGTAGTTGCGCTCTCCTATATTCCATTTTCTAATGCCCAAAGCCTCACAATGAAGGTTAGGCTCTTCGATGGTAAAACTTTTAATGGATGGGAGGGAGATCTGAACAAGACCTGGACAATTGAGAACGGAGCCATAGTAGGTGGGAACGGTAAAGACATGGTTCCACAAAACGAATTTATTAGCACGCAAGCTGAATACTCCAATTATAGCCTTAAATTGAAATTCAAATTAACAGGGACTGATGGTTTCGTAAACGGGGGTGTACAGTTTCACAGTCAAAGGATAAATGATCCAAACTTTGAAATGATTGGTTATCAAGCTGATATTGGAGTAGGTTTCTGGGCTTCATTATATGATGAATCCCGCCGAGATAAATTACTGGTAACTGCAGATCCTAAAAAAGTCAAATCAATTCTAAAAGCGAGCGATTGGAATGATTACGAGGTAAAAACAACAGGTCGCCGCATTCAGATATTCCTAAACGGCACACAAACTGTAGATTATACGGAAGAGGATCAGAATATCCCACAGTCCGGACATATTGCCTTTCAACTTCATGGAGGTGGCAAGACCAAAGTCTTTTATAAAGACATCATGCTGCAACCGCTCCCTTAATTACTTCTTTTTTAAACACAAATAAACCAACTATATTATGGCTTCAAAACGCTACATTTTTACTGTTATAATTGCAGTACTTATTATTCCATTAGGCTATGCATTCAAAGATGCTACCTTCAATCTGATATCCGTTAAGAAGGAAATAAAGTATGACCGGGAGTATACCCTTGAATCGACCATGCTAGGGTATATTGGTCAGGATGGCAAACGTAACCCTATATTAAAAGCGAGTAAGGGTGAACTGGTACGCATAAAGGTCGTTAATGGTGAATTAATGACTCATGATATTGCGATTGAAAAGGCAGGCGTAAAAAGTAAAACTTTAGTTGAAAAAGGTGATACTTCCAGTGTTGTATTTCGCGCAGATAAGAATGATGTCTATTTCTGTAGCATTCCCGGACATCGCGCGGCAGGAATGGTCGGAAAAATCGAGGTAACAGAAGGTGCGATTAAAAAGGAGGTTGTTATTGCTGGTATTCTTCCAAAGAAAGGAGTGAAAGCGCTAAACCTGAATTTCGAAAAAGGCACGCTTGAAGACTGGACAGCTACAGGGGATGCATTTGCTAGTGCGCTAGTTGGGGCAGACATTACTTCTGTTTATGAAAAAGACGTAAAAACTGGTAACAGTAGCGCTTATTTTATAAGTAGCGGAGGTACTAAGAATTATAAAAGAACTGGAACCCTTACCTCTGTTCCGTTTACTGTCACGCAGCCATTTGCTTCTTTTAAAGTATCTGGTGGTGCATTGCAAGATACCAGAGTGGAGTTGGTAAAGGCTGATGACAATAAAGTTATTTACCAGATAACAGGAGCGGGGAGGGCAACGCTTCAACCGGTAGTGGTAGATTTGAAGGAGGTGATGAACAAGGAAATTTTTATTCGTTTAGTGGATAGTGAGACTGGAATTTCTCAGATCCCGTACATCGGTGACGACATATGGGGGCATATCAACTTCGATGATTTCTTGTTTTATGCCACCCGACCGAATTTCTCGAATGAATTGAAGAAAGAGGATATCATTATTCTTCCTCCACTAGATCCGATAATTAATTCGGGATTATCAGGTCCGAAAGCAGCAGAGGCAATGACTCCAAAGAATGGTTTCAAGGTTAAACTTGCTGCCGCTGAACCGGATATTATTCGTCCGATTAGCTTCACTATTGATGCTAGAGGTAGGCTTTGGGTAGTAGAAGCTCATACTTACCCTATTCGCGCCGCGGAAGGGCAGGGTAAAGACAGAATCCTGATCATGGAAGATACCAATGGAGATGGAACATTGGATAAGCGTACTATTTTTATGGAGGGGTTAAATCTTGTAACCGGAATCGAATTGGGAATGGGAGGAGTTTGGTTAGGGGCAGCACCTAATTTATTGTTCATTCCGATTGATATGAAGACGGACAAACCCGCCGGTCCGCCACAAATTTTACTTGATGGCTGGGGTTATGAGGATACGCACGAGATGTTGAATAACCTGAGGTGGGGTCCGGATGGATGGCTTTATGGCACGCATGGCATATTTACACAATCCAATGTGGGAGCGCCAGGCTCAACTGATGCACAAAGAACCAGATTAAATGCAGGTGTTTGGCGTTACCATCCAACCACAAAGAAGTTTGAACTATTTGCTGAAGGAACGAGTAATCCATGGGGTATAGATTTTAATGACTACGGACAGTCATTTGTAACTGTATGCGTCATTCCGCATATGTTCCAGATGATTCAGGGCGCAAGGTATTTGCGTCAGGCAGGTAACCATTTCAACCCCTATACTTACGACGATATCAAGGAGATTGGTGACCATGTGCACTGGATAGGAGATAGAGGTCCACACGCTGGTAATTTTAGATCCAACTCTAAAGGTGGAGGTCATGCCCATGCAGGTGCGATGATCTATCTTGGTAGTGAAAAATGGCCGGCAGAATACCGTAATAACATTTTCATGAACAATATCCATGGAAGCAGAGTCAATGTGGATGTGTTAACCCGCAAAGGATCAGGCTATGTTGCCAGTCACGGAGATGATTTCTTATTGACGAATGACACCTGGTCTCAGTGGTTGAACTTCAAATATGACCAAAGCGGGTCCGTGTTTGCGATTGACTGGTATGATAAAAATCAATGTCATAGTCCGAACCCTGATGTTCACCAGAAAACGATGGGTAGGATATTTAAGATCAGCCATGAAACTGATCAATGGAAAAAAGTGGACTTATACAAGGCTTCAGATAAAGAATTGGTAGAATGCCAATTGAACAAAAACGAGTGGTATGTGAGGCAGGCGCGTCAGATTTTGCAGGAAAGAGGTCCTAATAAGAAGGTTCACAAGATGCTGAAAGAGATATTGGCGAATAATCCTGATGAGACCAGGAAACTTCGTGCACTTTGGGCACTACATGTGACGAAAGGAATGGAGGAAAAGGATCTTATAGATTTGCTTTCATATGACAGCGAATATGTAAGGAGCTGGGCAATTCAATTAATCGCAGAGGATAAAAATCCATCAGATGCGGCTATGAAGCGTTTTGCAGAACTGGCTGCGTCAGACAAATCTGCTATGGTCAGGTTGTATTTAACTTCTGCTTTACAACGTGTTGATCCTTCTAAAAGATTCGAAATATTGGAAGCTTTGGTGCAACATGAAGAAGATAAGGATGACCATAATCTTCCATTGATGCTTTGGTATGCATTGGAACCAACCGTTCCGGTAGATATGAGCAGGGCCTTAGCTATTGCATCAAAGGCAAAAGCGCCAAGGATCTTAACCTTTACTAAAAACCGGCTGTCAGCTATTAATACACCGGATTCTAAAAAAGTGATAGATACTTTCAATCAACAAATGGGTAATATGCCAATGGACCATAGTCAGCATAAAATGAAGTAGGGTGATAGGACTAAAAACCTTATCGGTTTGAGAATTGTTCAATATGAAATTGAACTTCTTATGGGTCTTGAGAAATATAACGCAAAGCGCGACTTCAGCAAAACTGCGGAACCAAAAGCGGGTACCAGCAGCGATAAGAACAAGTTACTTTTTGTAATTCAAAAACATGATGCATCACACTTACATTACGACTTCAGGTTGGAAATGGACGGTGTGTTGAAAAGCTGGGCTGTACCTAAAGGACCGTCCACTGATCCAAAAACTAAGCGACTTGCCATGATGGTTGAGGATCATCCCTTCAATTATCGGAGTTTCGAGGGGATTATTCCGAAAGGAGAGTATGGCGGAGGTACCGTTATTGTGTGGGACAAGGGGACTTATGAGCCTATTGAAGAGATCAAGGGAAAAAAAGCGCAGGAAAAGCATTTACTGGAACAGCTAAAGATAGGCTCTTTGAAGATTAAGCTTCATGGTGAAAAACTAGAAGGGGAATTCGCATTAGTTAAAACCCAAGGCATGGCTAAAAACAGCTGGTTGCTGATTAAGCATAAAGACGATTTTGCATCTGTAAAGGACATTACAAAGAAAGATAAATCCGTCATTTCGGATCAGACTATTGCTCAGGTTGAAAAAACCAGTGATAATGTATGGCATAGTAATAAGACTGACGATGCTCTTGCAAAGACTAAGGCTGAGCAAGGTGGTAAATCGAAAATTCCAACTGGAATGAAGCCTATGCTCGCAACACTTGTGGATGAGCCTTTTGATGATCCAAATTGGCAGTATGAAGTCAAATGGGATGGCTATCGTGCACTTGCTTTCTTGAATAAGGGAGCGGTCGACCTGCGATCTCGTAACAATAAGAGCTTCAATGAAAAGTTTTATCCGATCTATGAGCTCTTGAAAACTTTTGACATCAACGCTGTTTTCGACGGAGAAATACTCGTGCTCAACGAGAAGGGAATCTCAAATTTTGGCGACTTACAGAACTGGAGGAGTGAGGCGGATGGTGACCTTATCTTTTACGTGTTTGATATTATTTGGTACGATGGTAAGGACCTTAAAGATCTGCCCCTTTATCAAAGACAAGAAATACTTACAAAGGTGTTGCCAATAGCTGACGATAGGATCAGGTTAAACAAAGTGTTTGATACCAGTGGAATAAATTTTTATCACGCTGCGGAAAGGATGGGTCTTGAAGGAATTATCGCTAAGAAAAAAGACAGTACTTATGCGGCAAATTACCGCTCTAAAGAATGGTTGAAAGTTAAGGTACATAAAAGGCAGGAGGTAATCATTGCTGGGTACACCAAGAATGCGGCTACCACGAAACCTTTCAGCTCATTATTACTTGGTGTTTACCTCGATAATGTACTACAATATGTTGGTAAGGTTGGGACTGGTTTCTCGGCTAAACTTCAGAAAGAAATGATGGAACAGTTTGAATCATTAATTACTAAAGAAAGCCCGTTTGAAGATATTCCAGACGTGAACAAACCCTCAAGGTTTAGACCTAATCCACCAAAAGCAAAGGCTACCTGGCTTAAGCCTGAACTGGTCTGCGAGGTTGCATTTGCCGAGGTGACTAGCGATGGAGTGTTTAGACATCCATCATTTCAAGGTATGCGCATCGATAAAAAGGCGAAAGATGTTACCAGGGATCTGTCTGCTCCGACAGAAGACATGATAGATAAGGTTGAAAAAGTTGTTGCTGAAGTTGAATCTACAACAGAAGCACCAGAGGCCGCTTTAAAACCACCTAAGGTTAAAGCAAAAAAAACACTTTTGAATCCGAAAGATGAGACACAGGTCAGAAAGGTTAATGGACATGAGCTAAAGTTCACCCATTTAAGTAAGTTATACTGGCCTGAAGATACTATCAGTAAGCGAGAGATGTTCAATTATTACTACCAAATAGCCGATTATATACTTCCTTATCTCAAAGACCGACCCATGTCGCTGAATCGATATCCCGGTGGTATTCATGCAAAAGGTTTCTATCAGAAGAATGTGAAAGATACAGCTCCGGATTGGGCGCAAACCTTTCCCTATTGTACGGGAGATGGTGAAGAAAAGGAATATTTGGTTGGTCAGGATGAGGCATCGTTATTATGGATGGCATCGCTTGGATGCATAGAAATGAACCCATGGTTTAGCAGGGTCTACTCGCCAGATAATCCAGATTACTGCATTATTGATTTGGATCCTGATAAGCATACCTTCGATCAGGTTGTTGAAGCTGCAAACGTAGTGAAGGAAGTTTTAGATGCCATCGAAGTGCCGTGCTTCTGCAAGACTTCTGGTTCCACTGGAATGCACATTTACGTTCCTTTAGGGGCTAAGTATGATTATGATCAAAGTCAGTTATTTGCCAGAATCATAGTGAATATTGTCCACAAGCAGATTCCTAAGTTTACCAGTTTAGAACGAATAATTGCGAATAGGAAAGGTAAAATGTACTTGGATTTCCTGCAGAACAGACCGGGGGCTACAATTGCTGGTCCCTACTCTTTACGTCCGAAACCTGGAGCAACCGTTTCGATGCCACTACACTGGGATGAAGTAAAGAAAGGGTTGAAGATGAAAGACTTCAATATTTTTAATGCAGTTGATAGGGTAAGGATAGAGGGAGATTTATTCAAAGGAGTACTAGCAAAAGGTATAGACTTGGAAAAAACGAGCAAAAAAGCAAAAAGTATTTTTGGTTAGACGTTGAAAAGTACAGGGTGTTAATAGTTAATTCTCATGACGATCTTTGTTGACAACATTTTCGCAAGAACCTTTACAAAAATATTGGCCTGTCTAATTTAATCGCAATCCTATGCGCAGCGTTCATCAAGCCGACATGACTATATGCCTGCGGGAAATTACCCCACTGACTCCCGTCTTTTTCGTCAACGTCTTCACTGAATAAATGCACGTGATTAGCATATTTTATTATTGACTCAAACTCTTTGATGGCATCGTCCAATCTTCCTACGCAAGCTAACGCTTCAACATACCAGAAAGCGCAGATCAAGAACGTAGTTTTTGGCTTACCAAAATCGTCTGTGTGTTTGTACCTATAGAATAAGCCGTTTTCAGCTTTCAGTTCCAACTCTAATGCGATCAAATGATCTTTTGCTTTTTGAGAATTTGGATCCAGGTAATTCATTAATATCAATTGCAATGTGCTTGCGTCCAGATGCGAACTTCCAACCGCATGATTATAGACCTTGCGTTCAGGGTCGTAACAATCCTCAATATGTTGAGCTGCTTTTTTTACTAGAATGCTTGCCCTTTCTTCGAATTCAGTATTGCCAATTGTTTTGGCCATCTTAAGTGCTGCATTGGCACCTGCCCATTGAAATAGATTGGTGTAGCAATGAATATGGGCAAGGTTTCTAAACTCCCAGATTCCTGCGTCCTTCTCATCGATTGTATGTTCGATTTTAGTCAACAAATAATCAAGCCATTTGCTGGAGTCCTGTCTCTCTCTAAATATAAAACGATGGTCAGTATATAAAGGAAGCATCGAAACCAATACTTGTCCGTAGATGTCGTTCTGAATGTGTTCGTAAGCCTGATTACCTATACGCACTGGTTGGTTACCTTGATAGCCGGCAATATGATCCAAAATTCTTTCAGTCAGTACCCTTTCTCCAGCAATTCCAAATAATGGTTGATAGCGTTCATCGTCTCTGAATGAGATATCCGTCACGTAGCCAAAGTACTTCTCCATTTCCTCGAAATGGCCAACATGATTTAATGCGTTTATAACATAATAAGTGTCACGCATCCAGCAATATCTGTAATCCCAGTTTCTGATGCTGCCAGGGGATTCCGGTAAACTTGTGGTACTAGCGGCAATGATAGCGCCTGTATCTTCATATTGGTGAATTTTGAGCACTAAGGCTGATCGAATAACGATTGGCTGGTAAAACCCTGCAATGGTTGAATGCTTTATCCAGCGTCTCCAGTATTTAATAGTTTCGGTTAAAAAACGCTCTGCAGTACTGATTATAGGTGCATTAAGTTGATGCCCATAGGTCAGAATAAGATACCTTGTTTCATTAAGGGCAAAGTGCTTTTCGTCTTCGATATAGCTCAGAGAAATGTTGGTGCTCAACTGCATATCTTCATCAGCCCCAGTGAACTCAATGTGGTTGCTACCCCTATGGCCAACTTGAATCGTTTCTCCATAATCTGCAACAGGTTTGCAAATAACCTTCACTCTAGGATTGCCGTTGATCGGTTCAATCTTTCTGATAAGCATCAATGGCTTAAAGTAACGTTCATACTGAAAAAACCGCGGGGCGAAGTCCGTGATCCTATAAGTACCTTCAATATTGGTGATTTCGGTACAGATGATATTTGTATTTTCCAGATAGAACTGCTTCGACTCGAATTCCCCACTTGGACGAATGGAATATTCCCCGCCATTATCGTTGTCTAGGAGACCTCCAAACACGAAAGTACTATCGAAACGTGGCCAGCATAGCCAATCTATATTTGTGTTTTTGTTTACGTGCGCCAGGTACGCACAATTCCCTATAATACTGGTTTGGTATGTATGTCTTTCTTCCATTTTACTTTGTCAAAGAGGGTTCTATATGCGCTGTAAAGCATTTTAGCAAATCCCGTACTTCTTTATGATCTTTTAAATAAAACTTAGCCGCAGAGATATTACTACCGACTTTAATGGTAAATGCTTCATCCGGAAGGGCTTTGAATATATCTTCGTCGGTATAATCATCTCCCAATGCAATGATGAAATCAGGATGGTTGTTGAACAGCCAGTTCTGAGCCGCTTTACCTTTGTTAACTTCGATATTTTTGAACTCAATAACCTGATTTCCTTCCAGCATCTGAAGTCCTTTGTCAGCAACCATCATTCGCAAATGGTTGGTGATTTCGTTGGCTCTTAATTCTCCTAATCCTTTTTCCACCTTGCGGTAGTGCCAAACTAATGAAAAACTTTTGTCCTCAATAAAAGAACCGGGTGTTCTGTCTGTGTAAGTATCTAATACCGATTTGACTTCAGTCTTCCACTTGTCGGTCAGTAATGGAAGTGCTTTCCACTCTTCGTGCAGATGCTTCTGCCAGGCACCGTGTTCGGCAATCATGTCCAGTTTTAAATGGCCAAACCATTGTTCCAGCGTTTGGTAATTGCGACCACTAATCAAAATCACTCTATTTGAGAGGTCTGAAGTTAAGTCGGTTAATATGTTATAAAGAGCCTCATCGGGTGAAGCTTTATTGATATCTGCTTGAAAACCTACGAGAGTTCCATCGTAGTCCAAAAAGATAAATCTATTTGTAGCGTTGGCATATGCAGTGGCGATATCTTCTCTTATCGCAACAGCAGCATGCTTGGTGAGTAGTGATTCTTGCATTTGTTTAACTTCTGAGAGTTTATCCATAAAGTTTTTAACCCAAAGGTTGATATTGAATTTCTTAACAATGTACCGCATACTGGTCATGCGGATAACCTGTTCTTCTGTAGGCATGTTGATCGCATCGATAATAGCTTTCATGATGTCGCCAATATTGTTTGGATTGACAATTAAGGCATCATTTAATTCTTTAGATGCACCAGCCATTTCACTCAAAATTAGTACCCCGTCATTCTTTACCCTTGAAGCAACATATTCCTTACTAACCAAGTTCATGCCATCCCTCATCGGGGTTACCAAACAGATGTCGGCAATTGAATATAAGGCGGAAAGAAATTCTACAGAAAAGGAGCGGTAGAAATAATGTAAAGGTACCCAGTTCATAGTTCTAAATCTGGAGTTGATGTTACCAACCAATTGATCTATGTTGTCTCTAAGTTCCTTGTATTTGGGAACAGTATCTCTTGAAGGTACGATGATCATAAAAAGTTCGATCTTCTCAATATACTCCGGATGAAGTTGCAATAAAAGTTCTAGCGCCTGTAGCCGTTGTAGAATACCTTTGGAATAGTCAAGTCTATCTATGGAAAGTATGACTTTCTGGTTTTTGTGAATCTCTTTAAAAGCAGCAGAATGTCTGGCTACCTTTATATTCTTCGTTAAGTTTTCAAACTTGTCGTTGTCAATTCCCATTGGAAAAGCTTCTACCACGATCTGCCTATTTTTGTGAATAATCACATTTTCTGAAGGTTTTGCAGAGGATAGTCGAGAGGCGGCACTGAGGAAATGACGGACATCATCGAAAGTATGAAAGCCTAAAAGATCTGCCCCAAGAATTCCTTCGATGAGTTCTTCTCTCCAGGGAATCAAGCGGAAAATTTCATAGGATGGGAACGGTATGTGCTGGAAAAAGCCAATTGTTACTTGTGGTTTATTACGTCTTACATAACATGGAAGCAATAGCAACTGGTAATCATGAATCCAAACAGTGTCCCCATCATTTAGGTGATAGATAACTTCCTGACTAAACTTTTCATTAGCAGATTTATAGTAATCCCAATAGCTTTGACTAAAGTTCGCATAAGTCGCTACGTAGTGGAAGATTGGCCAAAGAATCTCATTACTAAAGCCTTCATAATAAAGGTTAATCTCTTCGTTTGTGAGGAAGACCGGGATCAGATTTAAAGTAGCAAGTTTTCGCCTCACTTCATCTTGTCTGTCCTCAGGGACTTCAATACCCGGCCAGCCAATCCAAACATTATTTCCAGTTTTATAAACTGACCCAAGTCCTGTAGCTAATCCACCCTCACTAGGTCTTAATATGTATTCGCCATTTTGCTCAGTGATCTTTACAGGGAGACGATTTGATACTATTATAGTTTTATTATTACCTATCATATCTCATAAAACAACGATTTAAGGTCATAATTGTTTAATTTCTTTTTAATTTGGCTCTTTAGAAACTATCCTATGAAGTCATTTCTTTTCAAGTTTTTGCCTGTTCTAGCTGTTGCCAGTCTAAGTTCCTGCTCGTCACTTTATATACCAAATGTTCCCAATACCCCGATGCTGAGTACTCAAGGAGAGTTTAGTGGAGGAGCCCATGCTTCTATCGGGGGGAACCTAAGTCTGAATGGTGCCTATGCAGCTTCTGACCATTTTGGCATTATTGGAAGTGCATCATATCTAAACAGTGACGGTAGCAGTAAGGACTTTAAACAAAAGTTAGGTGAGATAGGAGGAGGTTATTTTAACACTTTCGGACCAGATGACAACCGAATAATTGAAGTATATGCGGGCTATGGTGGAGGTAAAACTGACAGAACCTATCTACATTACAATAATGACGTACTCACAAGCAAAGAACATCAGGAGACAACCTATAGTAAAACCTTTTTTCAGGTAAATTATAGCTCAAGAAAGTCAAATGATTTAAGGCTTTTTGGGAAAGTATTTCCAATTAATTATGGTACTGCAATCAGGATTAGTCATGTAAACATGAAGACTTTCATGATCAATGGGATAGGGCAACCGAGAGAAGGTAACTTGTTTGTGGAGCCAATCTTTTTTACCCGCATGAGGTTTAGCGATAGGTTTCAGTTACAATATACCTCCAGCGGGAACTTCGGGCTAAATAGCCGGAAGTTCATAAGTGCTGGGAATTCTTTATTTACAATCGGTGCTGTTGTAAACATAGGAGGTAAGATTAAATAGGTTTACTTAAGTGTTAAAATCCAATCAACGATTGACTTTATATCAGCAACCTTCATAGTAGAATGTGGAGGCATTGGAACTTCGCCCCACACACCTGCACCACCTTTAGTAATTTTATTTGTCAAATAATCCATTGCCTTCGGATCATTTTTATACTTCGCTGCAACAGCGGTAAATGCAGGGCCTATAGATTTTTCAGCTGTTTTGTGGCAAACTGTACAATCTGTTTTTGCCATAATGGCTTTTGCAATTGATTCTTTTGAAGCAACTCCTGTCTGGTGACCCATTATAGTCGCACCAGCTTTTGCAACTTTACCTGGTTTTGTAACCGCGCCATAGTTATAATCGATTCTCACTAATGCTGCATCAGGGTTTTTTGCAAACCAGCCTTTACCGTATTCTAATACATATAGTTTATTATCAGGACCTAGTTCCATATCAATCGGAGCAGCTAAAGGTACATTAGCCATAAATGGTTCCATACTTACATAATCGCCATTTGGAGCCATAGAAACGGCTTTTACCCATCCACGAATCCACTCATAAATTAACAGCTTTCCGTTATAATAAGCAGGGTATGAAGTTACTCCAGGTTTGGTGTAAAAAACAGGGCCGGCCATAGCCGTACGACCACCTTCACCTAACTGTGGGAAATCTGGAGACACCGCATATGGGTACCAAATGAATGCTGGCTGCGCAGGAGGTAATTGCGTTAAGCCGGTGTTGTTAGGCGAATTGTTGATTGGAGAAGCTGGGTCGAAAGCATCACCGCTTTGACCATTAGTATAGTCGTATGCGCGGTAAGGATAGTTCTTGCCAATAAATAATGGCCAGCCAAAGTTACCCGCCTTACGTGCCTGGTTCACCTCATCATAACCTCTTGGGCCACGGTTCGGATCGTCATTTTGAGCATCAGGTCCAACTTCGCCCCAATACAAATACCCGGTTTTTTTATCAACAGAAATTCTATAAGGATTTCTGTTACCCATTACGAAGATTTCAGGTTTAGCTTTGGGATCATTTTTTGCAAATAAGTTGCCATCAGGAATACTGTAGGTTCCGTCAGCATTCATTTTAATTCTTAAGATTTTTCCTCTCAAATCATTTGTGTTACCTGCAGATCTTCTTGCATCATACTGGTGAAGATCAGGACGGTTGTCGAGCGGAGCAAATCCTTTGTTCTGGAACTTGTCATTTGGAGCAGGACTATCAAATGGTGTCGAGTTGTCACCTGCAGACACATAGAGTAAATTACCTGGACCAAAAGCGATCGAACCACCAGTATGGCAGCAAATATCCCGTTGAGAATAAAACTCAAGAATTACCTTTTCAGATGTTAATGATACTTTATCGTTAAGTAATTTGAAACGTGATAAACGGTTTACAGACTTTGCGGTAGGGCTATAAAAGGCATAAATAAAACTATTAGTAGCGAATTTCGGATCTATTGCCAGACCAAGCAATCCCTCTTCCGCATTTACACCTTTTACACTCGTTTTACTGTAAACATCAAGTTTTCCAGCATCCTTCAAGGATTTAGTGGCATTTTTATAAATAAGGAATTCGCCTCGTCTTTGAGAGATCAGAACGTCTTTGTTAGGCAATACAGCAATTTCAGTCGGTTCTGTGAACTGCCCCTCTGTGAGCGTCACTTTTACGAATCTGTTCTGATCTGGTGTATCGATCGCTAATTTGTTTGTGGTTTTGCTATTTACGCCTGTAGTTTTAAATTGGGTAAATGCAAAAAGTGATGTCAAGGCAATGCCTGACAATACTAATTTTAAAGGTGCTTTCATCAAGATATAATGTGTGTTGGTTTCAAAGATTAAATATAGAAAGATATATTCGAGATTTTCGCCTATATTCGATATTGTAACAAAATCATTATTTTCCAATGTTTATTATTGATACATGTTTTTGCTACTTTTAAATTTTAAACCATAAAACACATTATGAAACTTAATTACCTAAAGTTTGGAACAACCGCATTTGTCTGGTTGTTAGGAACTGCGCTTGCGTCTGGTCAGCAATTAGCGGACCAGTCAGGAGTTGATCTTAAAGATCTTTCAGCATTCAAAAACCCAGGTCAGACATGGTCCGTTGCGGGTGGCGTTACTACAAATTTAAATGAAGTAAACGTTTTAAATGTTACCAAAGGGACAGGCGTCCTGGTTAACCAACCAACAAAAAAAGTTGCCGGTTCTGATTTGCTTACCCTTGGTGAGCACGGAGATATCGTTCTAGACCTGGATTACATGATGGCCAAGGGTGCCAATTCAGGAATTTATTTGCAAGGAATCTATGAAATTCAATTAGAGGATTCTTGGGGTATGTTGAATTCGACAGCTTCAAATAACGGTGGAATCTATGCGAGATGGGATGATACTAAACCAGAAGGAAAGCAAGGTTATGAAGGACATGCTCCTCGTCAGAATGCAAGTAAAGCACCTGGTCTATGGCAACATATCAGAATTGCTTTTCAGGCAGCTAAATTTGATGGTTCATTGAAGAAAACTCAAAATGCACGTATTATTTCTATTGAATTAAATGGGGTAATGATTCATGATAACATTGAACTGTTTGGATCTACAAGAGGAGCTAACGGTTTTGAAAAGCCAATGGCCGCTTTACGCTTACAAGGTGATCATGGTGCCATAGCATTCAAAAATATTAAATTCTCGAAGTTACCTGCAGATGCGGTGAGCAGACAAAGGGGAAATGATACTGATCCTATTTATATAGATGTAGCAACAACGCCGAATGTGCGCAGTTTCGTAGACATTCCGGGTGGAACTAAAGTTGTTCACGCAATCTCTGTGAGTAGCCCCTCACAAGTTCACTATAGCTACGACCTTGACAATGGATATCTATTTCAGGCTTGGCACGGAGATTTTGTTGACGCTACCCCAATGTGGGATGGCAGAGGCAACGGGACTTCAAGGCCTCGTGGAAGTTTAATGACATTTACTAAGAAACCAGTTCCTACCCTGGCAAAATTAACTGATGCTAATGCGGCTTGGTTACCTGATACTACAGGAACAGGGTTCCGTACTAAAGGATATATGGTAGATGATAACAACCGTCCAACCTTTACCTATAACATGTATGGTACTAAGGTTACTGATGCGATTAAAGTTCTGGATGGCGGACAGGGATTAAACAGAGAAATCAGCCTTGCTACTCCCGTTGATAATGTATATGCATTGTTGGCAACCGGGGTTTCTGATATTCAGGAGCTATCTAAAGGAGTATACCTTATAGATGGTCAGTCGTTTTATTTAAAATTTGACGATCTCAAAGACAAACCTGTAATCAGGGATGCAAATGGCAAGAAAGACTTAATAGTTCTTGTTCGTGGTAAGTTAAATTATTCTATTTTATTTTAAGAGCGTTTGATAATGAGATATACTTTTAAAATGCTGGCAATGCTGGCTTTAAGCTTTAGTTTTACAACGGGGTTTGCTCAGGAAACGCCGAAAGAAGAAGATTTCTTCAAAATGAATAAAGTAATGACACCTGAAGGATTGATTCTTGAGGTTGGAGGATTAGTAACACTTCCTAACGGAGACCTTGGGATTTCAACAAGAAGAGGAGATGTTTACATCGTTGAAAACCCGACCAGCAATAGACCTTACTTCCGTCACTTTGCAAGCGGTTTACATGAGATTTTAGGATTGGCTTACAAAGATGGTGCATTGTACTGTGCGCAACGTGGAGAGCTAACCAAATTAGTTGATAACAACATGGATGGTAAGGCAGATGTCTACGAAACAGTTTATGCATGGCCATTAAGCGGTCATTATCATGAATATAGCTTTGGACCAAAAATCGCTACCGACGGATCATTCTTTGTGACTGGTAACGTTGCTTTTGGTGATGAAATGTGGTACCGTGGTGAGAGCCGTGTGCCAATGCGAGGTTGGGCAATGAACATTACTGAAGACGGCAAAATGCAGCCATGGGCAACAGGGATGCGTTCTCCTGCCGGACCGGCCGTTATTGACGGACAATTCTACTACACTGATAATCAAGGTGACTGGGTGGGATCAGGTGCGATTTGGAAAGTTAACAAAGGAGATTTTATTGGTCACCCAGCTGGATTAAGATGGACTGGACGATCAGATTCTCCAGTTAAGTTAACAGAAGAATACTTCAGATCTAAGATCGACGAAAGAAGAGACGTTAATGCTGAAGGAAGAGCTATCAAGCCTGAGAACAGGGTTAATGAAAACTTTAAAATGCTTTGGGAAATGAAGAAAGATTTCCCTGAGTTGAGATTACCTTCTGTATGGCTTCCATATGGTATTTTAGGTATTTCCACTTCAGAACCTGTTAAAATACCTGCTGGTGCATTTGGACCCTTTGAAGGCCAGATCCTTGTTGGTGATCAAGGGATGAGTATCATTTCACGTATCTTTTTTGAAACAGTAAATGGGGTTGAGCAAGGTGCATCATTTATGTTCAGAAGCGGTTTTCGCTCTGGAGTATTAAGAATGGCATGGGGTACTGATAACTCATTGTTTGTAGGTGAGTCCAACCGCGGTTGGGGTTCTGCAGGTGATGCAAATGAAGGGCTTGAGCGTTTAGTTTATAATCCGAGCAAAACTCCTTTCGAAATGAAAGCAGTTAGGGCAATGCCTGATGGTTTTGAGATTGAATTTACAAGTCCGGTCGATTCCAAAACCGCAAATGACTTAGCGTCATACAATGTAGAAAGCTATCTGTATAAATATCATCCAGTGTATGGTTCACCCCCAATCAACAAAGAGGCTTTGAAGATCAAAGGTGTGAAAGTTTCTGCCGATGGATTAAGAGCAAGATTAGTTGTTGATAATTTACGTCAATATTACATCCATACAATTACTGTAGAAGGTGTCAGAGAGACCAACAATGCTACGCCATTGTTGCACCCAATTGCCTACTATACGCTAAACAGTATTCCTAACGGAGACAAATTATCTATGTCTGAAGTAAGCACTAAAAACTCATCAAACGACAAAACAGTTTCTGCAATACCTGGAGGTGCTAAAAAACCAACAATTGCTGGTAAAGTATTGTCGCCATCTCAAAATGCTCCAGAAATGAAAAGTGCTGCTGCAAACACCGTAGTTGCAAATTCAGGTAAAACTGTTGCACCGACTTATGATCAGGTAAAAGGATTGCTAACGAGTTATACTTGCGTAGCTTGCCACAACTCTACCAAGAAACTAGTTGGTCCTGCATTTTCTGAAATTGCTAAACGTAAATATACAGCTGAGAAGATTGTTTCTTTGATTCATAATCCACAGCCGCAAAACTGGCCGACCTATCCAACGGAAATGCCACCAATGCCACAGGTTACTAAAGCTGACGGTTTGAAAATCGCAGCTTATATTAACTCTTTAGCTAAATAGCCTCCCGGCTGTAGTTTAAAGAAGATATTTATTTGGTATAATCATCTTGAATTTAAGGTTATACCAAATAAATATTTTATTTTAACAGTCTATTATAACCTCACAACCAATATAACTAATGAACAAATTACAGACCTACGATTACATTGTATTTTTTATATACTTTATAATCGTATCATCTTATGGATTTTATATCTATTACAAGAAGAAAACTGCATCTGCAGACTCTAAAGATTATTTCCTAGCAGAAGGCTCACTTACTTGGTGGGCAATTGGAGCCTCACTTATTGCCTCGAACATTTCTGCTGAGCAGATGATTGGCATGAGCGGTTCTGGCTTTAAGCTAGGTTTAGCTATATCTGCTTACGAATGGATGGCTTCAGCTACCTTGATTATTGTAGCGATATTTTTTATGCCTGTATATCTGAAGAACAAAATCTTCACGATGCCACAGTTTTTGAGTCAACGCTACAACGAAAAGGTTGCTATGATTATGGCTGTTTTCTGGTTAATGTTGTATATCGTAGTAAACCTAATGTCCATCCTTTACTTAGGAGCTTTGGCAATAAGTGGTATATCAGATCTTCCAATTACTTTATGTATTCTAGGATTGGCCATATTTGCAATCATCATCACTCTTGGAGGAATGAAGGTGATCGGTTATACAGATGTTATTCAGGTATTCTTTTTGGTGATTGGTGGCTTAGTGGCTACATATATTGCGCTAAATATGATCTCGGGAAACCAGGGTATCGGTAAGGGTTTCAGTATTTTAAGAGCGGGTGCTTCAGAGCACTTCCATTTAATATTTAAGAAGGACAATCCTAACTATATGGATCTTCCAGGATTGAGTGTATTAATTGGTGGTATGTGGATTGCGAATTTAAGTTACTGGGGATGTAACCAATACATTACTCAAAGAGCGCTTGGCGCTTCTTTGCCAGTAGCAAGATCAGGATTACTATTCGCAGCTTTCTTAAAAATGCTGATGCCTGTGATTGTAGTTATCCCTGGTATTGCCGTTTACTATATTATTAAAGAAAAGATCCCTGGAATAAGTGGAGCTGATATGATGACATCGTCAGGAATACAGGATCCAAACAAAGCTTATCCCGCATTATTGGGATTGTTACCAAGCGGCTTAAAAGGTTTATCGTTTGCTGCCTTAACAGCTGCTATCGTAGCCTCTCTTGCAGGTAAGGCTAACAGTATTGCTACTATTTTTACTTTAGATATCTATAAAAAAGCATTTAATCCAAACGCGGGCGAAGGTAGATTAGTAAACGTCGGAAAAATAACTGTAGTCGTTTCTATGTTGCTAGCCGTTGTACTTTCCTTAATTATTGGTGATGCATTGATGGGAGAAGGTAAGCAAGGATTCCAGTATATCCAGGAATATACAGGGTTTGTATCGCCGGGTATCTTCGCAATGTTTATCCTAGGTTTTTTCTGGAAGAAAACTACTTCCAATGCAGCGCTTTTTGCTACTATAGGTGGATTTATCGTATCAGTTATCCTTAAGTTTTTACCGGGATGGGTAGACCTGTCTCGGTTGTACGAGTATGGATGGGCGGTTGCGAATTCTTCAGGTGTATTCGAAATACCATTCATGGATAGGATGGTCATTGTATTCGCGGTCTGTGTAATTGGTATGTACCTTATAAGTATTTACGAAAACAAAAAAGGTGTTAAAACTAACGGACTGGAAGTTGATTCAAGCATGTTCAAAGTATCTACTTCATTCGCGGTTGGATCATTGATAATTGTCGCGATGTTAGTTGCCTTATACACTGCGTTCTGGTAAGAAATAAAATTTTATGATACAGAAAGGCCAGATGAAGAAAATCATCCGGCCTTTCGCATATAATCGTCGTGATTGATCAATATTTGAATACTTTTCCGTCAACCATTACTTCTTGTTTGGCTTCATCAAAAGTTGCCTTCTGACCAGTCCTTACCGCGGCGTTAGTCATAATATTTGCTATAGAGTGATAATAACCAGCCTCAATTGGTGCATTGGTCTCATTCCTGCTTCTTACACAATCCATCCAGTTTCGCATATGAGCAGAAGTAAGCTTGTCGCCCCCTGTATTTGCTGAAGCAGCTACCTTCTCAACCATTTCAGAAAGCTTTAATTCAGGTAATAGGTTGGCCTGCATGTTCATTGCTTTTGCTGCACCAGCAGTTAACCCTCCTCTGGAGGAAACTGTGTTATTGATCAGATTTAGTTCACCACCATTGGCGTAGTAAATTTCGGCAGGATTCTCATCACCGTTGTGCATTCTCGATGTAAAAACCACCTGGAAGCCATTGGTTGGATCATTTTCTTTACCGTAGTCAAAAACTGCCGTTGTGGTATCCCAGTTACGGCGACCGTCTTTCCATTTATAGATTCCGCCATTAGCTACAACGCTACGCGGATGCTTCAATCCTGAAAACCAATGGACGGTGTCAATTTGGTGGGACATCCACTGGCCAGGCATGCCTGAAGAAAATGGCCAAAACAACCTGAACTCCAAATATTTACGAGGATCCCATTCTTCAAATGGACGGTTTAGTAGGAAACGCTTCCAGTCCGTATCTTCCTGTTTAAGTTTAGCTACAAGATCAGGTCTGCGCCATCTGCCTGGTTGATTGACGTTCCAACTCAGTTCAACCATCGTAATGTCTCCGAACTTACCTTCTTTAATAAATTCTGATGCTGCTTTATAGTTGCTTCCGCTACGTCTCTGTGATCCGATTTGGAAAACTTGTTTGGATAATTTTACTGCTTTCAAAGCCATTCTCGCATCTTCCATAGTTTCAGCAAAAGGCTTTTCACAATAAACATCACATTTGTTATTCACTGCTTCTGACGCATGAGAGGCATGTGCAAAGTCCGGAGAGCTGATTATTACCGCGTCAATGCTTTTTAGACCATAAAGCTCATCATTGTTTCTGCAAGCGGTGATGTCGTGGCCTAACTTGCTTTTCAAATAATCTACAGCTAGATTCCTACGGTAGTTCCATAAGTCTGATACTGCAGTGATATCGAAATTCAACTCTTTGTTGTGGTTCAAGAAGCTTGGTAACAATGCATCTTTAAAACGGTCGGAGAAACCAACTATACCCACGCGTACGCGATCATTAGCACCTATAATGTTGCCGTAACTTTTGGCCGACCACCCCATGGTTCCAGCATATGTGGCGGCCGCGGCTATCGTAGATTGTTTAATAAATTTCCTTCTAGACTCTTCCATAATTTTACATTAAAGCTCTCTAATTTTTATACTTCTGAAGGATACACGGTCACCGTGATCCTGTAGTAAAATGTGGCCTTTAGGTGCCATTCCAAATCCCTTCCAATCTTTGTATTTACTGGCCGATACTAGCGAATAAAACTCAGGGGTGCCGCGCGTAAATTCTGTCACCATGATGCCGTTTAGCCAATATTCTATTCTATTGTCTTTATTAATCCGGATAAGTCCACGGTTCCATTCACCAATAATGCGAGTTGAGTTAGCTGTTTTCTTACTGGCGATAAGGTCATATAAAGAACCCAAAGTTCGATTCCCATCTTTACCTAACTTTGCATCAGGGTGTCTCAAGTCGTCAAGAATTTGATATTCCATCCCGATAGCAGAGCCATTGTTTCCTTCAGTCAGCGTCACAAAATATTTAACGCCGCTGTTGGCGCCTTCGGTAAGTTTGAAGTCGAACTTCATTTCAAAAGGCCCATATTCTTTTATGGTAACAATATCTCCACCATTGGTAGACTCAGCTCCAGTCGCTTTATCAACACTCAATTCTCCATTAGAAATATTCCAGCCTTTTGCCGGGAACTTATCCTTATAGGCACCAATCCAACCAGTTGTTGTTTTACCATCCCATAATAACGAGAATCCTTCCTTCTTTTCTTGAGCCGACAAATCATTTGGGATCATATTCACCACGAAGATGCTATCTGTTTTGCTAGGGCTTAAAGCGGTCGTTTGAATACGAATGTTACGCCAGCGGATCCGTTTGCCAGGCTTATCGTTCTTCCCAATCGCATGAACCTGCAACGCGATGAAACCAATGGGAGTAATGTTATCTATCAAATTTGCAGTAGGAATTCCATTAATCCAGGTTCTAATAGAGCTACCAATGCATTCAATCCTATATTTGTTCCAAGTGTCTTTTTTAAATGCGTTTTGTCCGGCTGGATTAATATCCATTGGATACAACCATCCACGTCTTGCCTCGTCGTATAGCCCACCACTCCATTTCCTGCTGGATGGATCGACTTCCACCTGGTAGCCATGAACCCGGTTATTTTGATAATCTGATTTGCTTTCACTTCTAATCTGGATACCGGAGTTCATTGAGTTGTCTACAAAAAGCTCCAATTCTAGAATGAAGTCACCATAATTTTTCTCTGTTGCCAAGAAGGAATTCGGTTCATTTGATACCGTTGTCCCTACAATTTCGCCATTAGCAATTGTATAACTTGCTTTACCATTCAATTGTTTCCAACCCAGGAGATCCTTGCCATTGAAAAGGGTTTCCCATTTTCCAGACTGGGCTTGCAGCGAAATGGGCAGAGATCCTACGAATAGCGCCGCTAAAACTAATAATTTTGTATTCTTCATTGTTTGTATGTTGTCGATGATTGTTATTTTTTATAAGCTAATTTGTTTTACCAAATGCGCTCGCTTGTTGATTCAAGGTCTCCGGCTTTACTTCCTCATTTGTTGTTATCAGCATCCTGTATCGGAAGGTTACTGACTCACCCGGTTTCAGTGTGAGGTTTAGTTTTTCCCTTCCATTACTGAATACTTCCTGACCCAGTGGGTTTGCTGCAAAGAGACCATACTCACGGGCATGCCAATAGGTAGGGTATCCTGGATTTTTAGGATGATCAATTATTGCAATGGATAATGGTTTACCTTCTTTAATGCCGAATAGGGCGCACCATGTGCCCCTCGTAGCCCAAACCCCAACTCCCGTTTTTCCTTCACTAGTTAGATAGTTTCCACTTGCACCATTCCCTGACGCAGGAATCTTGGTGATGGTTCCGTGACTATCTGTAAATTCTTCAACCTTATCTGAAGGGAATTCCAGTTCTTTTGTAAGCCGTATTCCCAACATACCATCTTTTATGTCTTTGAAACGTACAGTGTCTTTTTGAGCAGTCAACGTTGTTACCCTATCTATAGTTCTAGTATCCTTAGAACCGCTGAACACAAACCTGGTTTCTTCTTTTAATAAAATATCGTTGACCTGATTTTCCCAGTTTGCGCTGTACGAAAGCTCACCAGATTTTGTACCGCTCTTGGTTTCTGTTATCCTGACGTTTCTTATCCATCCGAACTTATCTTTACGATCTGCCGGAATAGCGAAGGAATTGTTCCAAAAATCTAGTCCATTTACACTTTCATAATTCAACCAATAGCCAACATGATGTGGATGGTCAGTCCGCTCACCATCTCTACTTTTTAAGGGAAAACCTCTGGTAACAATTGACCCATTAGCTGCATTGATTGGATATAAAACTGGCTTCTCCATATTATCCGGGAAGATCAAACTGGTAAAAGGCTTTCCGTCAATGACAACCGCCACACTCTTATCTGTTTTACTTTCGATAACTTTTACACTTTTCGTTTGGGCGAGAGAGGGAAAAGTGAAAAAGCAACAGGCAAGAATTAATAATTTGTTCATGATATCTGGTTATACAGTTCCGCTGGGCGCAGGAATGTTTAAATAAATATACCTTTCTTTATGTAGAAACTCGTCAAGAATTGCCCTTTACAATTGAAAAATTACGAAAACGATTGCGGCCATACCCAACGGATATCGCTAATAACTCCTATTATTGTAAATCAATTTTCTGCTGATGAAACTCAAACACTTTCTTTCCTTTTTAATCAGCATAAGCGCAACCTTGCCTGCGATAAAAAGCTTAGGAAATGATAACCTATTGAAGTCAGTATCAGTGTTGCGATTTAAAATACCACCCTATCTTAAACAAGGAGATACTATCGGCATAACAAGTCCGGCAAGCTATATGCTGGTTGAAGACATCCAGCCTTCTATAAACGTGATGGAAAGTTGGGGCTTCAAAGTAGAAATTTGGAAGTCAGTCGGACAGAAAGATTTTACTTTAGGTGGCACAGATACGGAAAGGGCAGCAGACTTTCAAACTATGTTTTATGACCCTGATATAAAGGCAATTATGTGTACCAGGAGAGGATACGGAGTGGTGAGAATGATCGAACAGCTTTCTTTTAGGAAGTTTAAAAGACATCCCAAATGGATAATTGGTTTCAGCGATATTACCATGCTTCATACCCACATCAATAGCAGATTTGCTATCGCTACCCTGCATTCAAAGATGTGTAACAGCTTTCCGTCCGAATGGACAAAAGCGACTCCAATAAAAATTGAGACAATATTGTCGATCAGGCAAACCCTGAGTGGCGAACCGGTAAAATACAGTGCTTTGGCATCGCCGGGCAACAGGTTTGGGAAAGTAGAAGGAGTATTAATTGGCGGAAATCTAAGTTTAATTGAAACTGCAGCTGGGACAAGCTTTGATCTAAATACAGACAGTAAAATTCTTTTTCTTGAAGACACTCAGGAACAGCTTTATAGCATCGACAGGATGCTTTGGAATTTAAAGAGAACAGGGAAGCTAGATCGTTTGAAAGGCTTGATAGTTGGCGGCTTCAAGGCTAAGGTAGAGACATCTGGAAATGAATTTGGTAAAACTGTCTATGACCTTGTAAATGAAAAGGAACTTAAATACCCTGTATGCTTTGATTTCCCTGTTGGGCACCAAGTCAATAACTACCCCTTAAAATGTGGGGCACAGCATATCCTAACAGTTGACCAAAATGGAGGATCACTTGTTTCTATCTAGTTCCAACTCTATAAAGCTCTCTCAGTTAACAGGGCATATTCAGCATGAGCTAGAAAATGTATTTGCTAAGCAGACCTTTTGGGTAATCGCAGATGTGACAAACCACACTTACAAGTCTCAATCAAATTACCACTACTTCGAACTCGTGGAAAAGGACTCAGGATCATCCAGGATTACAGCCAAGATAGCTGGCAGGGCATGGGGAAATGCATCACTAAATATTTTAAACTTTGAAAATGATACGGGTCAGAAATTCAGAAATGACATCAATGTGTTGATCCAGGTTTCTGTACAATACAGCTCCGCTTTTGGGATGCATTTGAACTTGTTGGATATCGACACAAATTATTCGCTCGGTCTGTTTGAACAACAAAGAAAACAGAACTTAGAAAGATTAGTTAAAGAGAATCCAGCGTTTATTCGCAAAGTTGGAGAGCAGTATATTACCAGAAATAATTCAATATCATTTAACAGGGTAATTCAAAAGCTAGCGATTGTATCATCTGAAACATCTGCAGGCTATTTGGATTTTAAGCACACTTTGGATACAAATCCTTATGGTTACCACTTTGAGATAGATAACTACTTTACGCTCGTTCAGGGCGAGGTAAATGCGGCACAAATTCTTGCGAAGATGGTAGATGCGTTCAATTCAAATTCAAAATACGACGCATTGATCATTATCCGTGGCGGTGGAGCTCAAATAGACTTCCTAATATTTGATAATTACGATTTAAGCAGGGCAGTTGCCAAGTTTCCGATACCTGTAATCACAGGCATTGGTCATCAAAAGAACGAAACGATAGTAGATTTGATGGCGAACACCGCTACAAAGACACCTACGAAAGCAGCTGAGTTCATTATTGCGCATAACCGTCTATTTGAAGAATCAATCCTAAGCACTCAAAAGATGATGCTAATTAAGACTCTTCAGTTATTGACCAACCAGAAAGAGAGGCTCTCCCAGTTAAAGAATGCGACCTGTAATTCGACGAAGGATCTCTTGCATAAATACGAGAGGAATATTCTCAATCTGTCAGGATCAGTCCTTACAAACCCAAGAATCATTTTATCGAACAAGGAGAAGGACCTGACAAATATTATTATTAGTCTCCGATCGTTCAATAAGTCCTATTTTAATAACCAGCGAGGTCAAATTGCCCATTTTTTATCCCTAGCGAAGATGATGAGTCCACAAAATATCCTCAACAAAGGCTTTGCGATTGTAAAGGCTAATGATAAAATACTGAGTAAGTCAAACGATATTCAGGAAGGAGATGAGTTGACCGTGATATTTTCGGAAACAGAAATTAAAACAATAGTACAATCAAAATCAGCATACAATGAAAGAGAATTTGACTTATGAGACAGCTTATAGAGAGCTTACAAAAATAGCCTATGATATTGAAAATGAATCTGTATCTGTAGATGTCTTAGCAGAAAAAGTTAAACGGGCTTCGATATTGATCGGTTACTGTCAGGCAAAGTTGCGATCTACAGAAACTGAGGTAAACAAGATCATTAAGCAAATGGAAAGCAACGGCTAGATCCAGCTATTGGCCTTATACCAAGCAACTGTCTCGTTGACTCCTTTTTCAAGATCATATAGTGGTTCATAGCCAAGATCGTTTTGGATATGAATAATCTCGCAAGCCCAATTTACTGCTGTAAGTTCTGCCATCTTTTCTTTATTTAAGGTTGGGGCATGTTTACTTCGACTGTAGAGCAGCTCCATAACAGATGCAAGCAGATCAACCACCAGTACCGGAAGATGAAATTTAAATGTTCTTTTTCCTAGTGCCTTTTTGATGAACGTTGCAAGTGCATAACGATCGTAAATCTTGCCGTCTGATATGTTATATGAAGTGCCAACAACCTCTGAAAAAAGTGCCTTAACAATTATATACGCTAAATCTACCACATAAACAAAGCTGAGTTGCTGCTTGAAACTTCCAATATGAGGCTCCAGCCTTCTGTTAATTGTGTTAAACAGAATGAAAATGTCTTTTTCACGTGGGCCATAGACAGCAGTGGGTCTGATAGTAATCAACGGAAGCCTGGGTATTTCTGAAAGATATTGCTCAGCTAATTTCTTGCTGGCTCCATAGCTGGTCACTGGATGCGGCGCTGAATCGTCTTTAAGCTTTCTTGAAAGATCTGATAATGGACCTATCCCCGCAAGACTGCTTACAAAAATGAACTTTTTGACCTTATAATTTGCCTTACTAATAGCGATTCCTAGATTCCTTGTGAAGTGTGCATTTACTCTATTGTAAATAGCCTCACCTTTGGCCTTTGTTATTCCCGCAGCATGTATTATGTATTGAAACTGATGTTTTTCCAATGCGCTTCGAAGTTCGTCAACGGAACTATAGTTCAGATTAACGTAAGAGATTCTAAAGGATTTTAAATGGCATGTGTCGCTATGTTCGCGAACTGCTGCATATACTTCCAATCCGGCCGACAATGCCTGTTCAATTAAATGATATCCAACAAAACCTGTGGCACCAGTGATCAGTACCTTTTCGGTCATATACTTTTTTCGAAGATTCTGTATTTTTTGTATGGATCGCCTTTAATAGCAATGATTGCATTGTTAACCAAGTCGTTGTGTTCTAAGGTCCAGCCAGCTTCTGCATATTTCAAGCCCTTCTCGCGATAAGCTTTAATAATGCGTGCATATATACAAGCTTCAATTCCCATTTTACGGTAACCATCGATCACACCTAAAAGTAAAATTCTGATGCCTGTCACTTTACTTTTGCCTAATAATAGCTTGAAGATACCTGTCGGCAATAAGCGGCCTTTTTTGATCTTGATTTGGATTTGATTCATATCAGGTATGGCTGCACCGAAGCCGACCAGCTTACCATCTTTTTCCGCCACCAGGCAGAAATCCTGATCGAGTACCAATTTTAAATCTTTAGCTTGATAATCGAATTCTTCATCATTTAATGGAACAAACCCCGTATTCTTATCCCATGCTCTGTTGTAAACTTCTCTTAAGCTGGCAGCTTCCTCTTTAAACTTCTTTAAATTGATTTTACGGATAGTAATTCCATTGCGAGTTAAGCGTTCCTCCAACCGATCCAGAAGCTTAACTGAGCGATCATCGTACGCATCACCAGTAAATCTCCAGGCAATCAGATCAACCTTCTTCTTTAAGCTGGCGCCTTCCAACAAAGAAATATAATATTCAGAATTGTAAGGCATCATTACTACAGGTGGAGAATTAAAACCTTGAATGAGTAGTCCACAGCTTTCATTGGTTGAGAAATTAACAGGACCTATTAAAGAACCAGTTACTCCTTTTTCCTTCAACCAATACTCCGCTGTTTTAATCAATAATTTTGCAGCTTCCTGATCATTGATACAATCAAAAAAGCCAAAAAAACCGTCATTAGCATTGTTTAATATATTATGACTATTGTTTAGGATGGATGCGATACGACCAATTACCTTATCTCCATCGTAAAGCAAAAAACACTGCAATGAAGAGTGTTTATGAAATGGATGGGTAGTCAGAAGGTCGCGTTGGGCAATAAAGAGCTCTGGAACATAATTTAGATCTTCCGCATACAGCTCATGTGGGAAATCAATAAATGTTGCTAATTGTTTTTTGCTGGTAACAGCAACGATTTTTCTCATGAAATGCTTAATTGCGATGTGGTCTGGAGTTGAACTTGCTTCGATGCTGAAGTTAATTTGTCTACAGCTTCCTCGATCTGTTCAAAAGTATGCGTAGCCATTAGAGAGAATCTTATTAAGGAAGAATCACTCGGCACAGCTGGGGACACTACAGGATTTACGAATATTCCGTTTTTACTGAGGATATTAGTAATTAAAAAAGTTTTATCATTATCTCTGATATAAACAGGAATGATGGGACTGTCGGTGTGTCCGATATCAAAGCCTGCTTCTAATAATAGTTTCTTAGCGTAGTTTGTGTTCGCCCAAAGCTGATCAATTCTTTCTGGTTCAGATTCAATAATATTAAGGGCCGCAATAACACTTGCAACTGCCGAAGGTGGCATGCTAGCACTGAACATCAGCGATCTTGCGCGGTGCTTAACAAATTCAATTGTTTCTTCAGTTCCCGCAATAAACCCACCCAAGGAAGCTAAAGATTTACTAAATGTACCCATAATTAGGTCAACCTTGTCAGTAAGGCCATAATGAGAGGCAATGCCTGAGCCATTCAAGCCAATTACACCGAGACTGTGGGCATCGTCCATCATGATATTGGCGCCGAACTCATCTGCGATCTTGACGATTTCTGGAAGGTTAACAAGATCACCCTCCATGCTGAATATTCCATCTGCAACGATAAGCTTTGCCGCATCTTCTGGTAATCTGCTTAATTTCTTGCGCAGGTCATCCATGTCATTGTGAACATATTTTATAGATCTTGAAAATGATAATCTGCTGCCGTCAATGATTGAGGCATGATCATATTCATCAAGAACTAAATAGTCATTTCTATCGAGCAAACAAGAAATCACACCAAGGTTAACCTGAAAACCTGTACTAAATAAGACTGCAGCTTCTTTACCAACATATGCAGCGAGTCTTTTTTCCAATTCGATGTGGATATCTAAAGTTCCGTTCAAAAACCTAGAACCTGCGCAGCCTGTGCCATATTTATCAATTGCTTTTTTGGCAGCTTCTTTTATATCAGGATGATTAGTTAATCCAAGATAGGAGTTAGATCCAAACATCAACACCTTCTTCCCATCTATGATCACCTCGGTGTCTTGCCCAGATTCTATTGCCCGGAAATATGGATACAATCCTTTCTCCTTTATTGCTGTAGCGTCTTTGAAAGCAGCTATCCTATCGTGTAATTTTTTACGCATACTAGTCCTTATATTTAGATTACAGAGCAGAGTTTGTTGTAGTTTGGTTCATTATTACGGATCATTTGCTCTGTTTGATAACACCTTCTTTACATTTAATTAAAGTCAACATTTATGCCAATAAATAAACTTTTCAAATTTAAGACCATTAACATAGAAAACAAAACATAAAGTCGGGTAACATTCAATATATTACTTTTTAAATTAAATATTACAATTTACTTATAATTTATTAACAGTACTTAGGTAGCACTGGGAAATTGGGCTACATTTCGGAATGTGCACCCTGACTTTATTAGCTACAGGGTCAAAAAAAACGGAGGTAAATCTTTCGACCTACCCCCGTCAAATTAACGCTCTCAATTGTATAAACGAAATAAATCGCTACGTGGTTTTGTGGATGTCAAAAAAAGCTTATAACAGGAAACAGGGACAACCTTTGCAGATATGCCCCTGTTATAATAGTTGGTTAGCCCACCACAGACTAACCTAAACCAAACAAACTACATCAATAACGCTCAAAATTTCAATTTGTTTTGATAAAATCTATTCCCACAAAAATGTGACATGAGCCTTAGCTCAATTGTAATGACTTCAATATAATCATCCAATTTTTCTGTTTTACCCTTATATTGTAATCACATAATCTAAAGACAATATATTATGGATCAGAAAATAATAAACCTTTACGACGAATATACGCACAGCTCATTGAGCCGAAAAGATTTTATGAAATGGTTGGCAATATTGACTGGCAGCACTGCCCTCGCATTAACGGTATTACCGATATTAGAAAACAATTATGCAATAGGTGCGACATTGCAAGATGATAGCATTAGTACTGAGAATGTGACCTATCCTGGTGTGGATGGGGATATGAAAGCGGTGTTGGCAATGCCCAAAGACAAAAGGAAATTTGGCAGTGTATTGGTCATTCATGAAAACCGTGGATTGAACCCACACATTATCGACGTGACAAATCGTGTCGCCGCCGCAGGATTCATTGCTTTAGGAGTGGATGCTTTGTCTTCATTAGGCGGAACACCCGCAGATGAAGACAAGGGAAGAGAAATGATCGGTAAACTTGATCCTGCAAAAAATCTCCAAAACTATTTGAAAGGTTTGGGCTTTTTGAGAACACTTAAAAACGGTAATGGAAAAGTGGGTTGTGTAGGTTTCTGCTGGGGTGGTGGAATGGCCAATCAGCTGGCTGTTCGTGACTCGAAGTTGCAGGCTGCAGTTGCCTACTATGGCTCGCAGGCTCTGGCAGAAGATGTACCGAAGATCAAAGCCAGCCTAATGCTTCATTACGGCGGACTTGATGAGCGTATAAATGCAGGCATCCCTGCATATGAGTCCGCTCTGAAAGCCAACAATGTTGACTATAAAATCTTTATCTACAATGGGGTAAATCATGCATTCAATAACGATACCTCGCCTACCAGATACAACGAGGTTGCTGCTAGACTTGCTTGGGAAAGAACAATTGGTCTCTTTAAAATGGTATTATAACTCATTATGAACAAATTTAGTTTAGATGTTTGCATCCTTGTAAGCCTTGCTTTAAGCTTTCCCAGTACATTGGTAATTGCTCAGGATAAACTCAATATATCCGATTCTGAAACCATTACAGGTTTTGTTGGGGAACGTTTAATGAATTCTTACAACAATAGGATTTTAAAGCAAGATGTCGATATGCTTGTTGAGCCTTTCCGGTATCGGGAAGAAACAAGTCAGTGGCAGTGTGAGTTTTGGGGTAAATGGTTTACTTCCGGGGTGCTTGCGTATAGGTATCACCCAACATCAGCCTTAAAGACAAAACTTCAGGAGGCGGTTGAAGGACTTATCGCAACGCAAACTGCCGATGGATACATTGGAAACTATGCTCAAAACTCCAGGTTGAAGGAGTGGGATATCTGGGGAAGGAAATATTGCATGCTTGGGTTATTGGATTATTATGAGTTAACTAAGGATTTAAGTAGTCTTGAAGCGGCGAAGAAAGTCGCCGATAACCTGATGTCTGACCTAAAAAAAGCTGATGGGATCCTAGTAACAAAAGGCAATTACCGAGGTATGGCAGCCTCATCAATCCTTGAGCCTATGTGCCAGCTTTACAGGGCAACTAAGAATAAAAAATATATTAGCTTCGCCGAAGAAATTATAAAACAATGGGAAAGACCTGATGGGCCTATGCTGATCAGTAAATCTGAAATTGATGTAGCAAAGCGCTTTCCTAAACCGGCCAGCTGGTATTCCTTCGAACAGGGGCAAAAGGCCTATGAAATGATGTCTTGCTACGAAGGGCTTCTTGAACTTTATCGAATAACTGGCAAGCCGGAATATAAAAAGGCAGTGGAAGATACATGGCAAAACATATATAATACAGAAATCAATATTGCTGGCTCAGGCGCTGCTTCAGAAATGTGGTTTGGAGGAAAGATTTTACAAACCAAACCAATCCATCACTACCAAGAGACCTGCGTAACCGTAACCTGGATTAAACTTTGCCATCAGCTTTTCCGCCTCACAGGCGAATCCAAGTATGCAGATGCGGCAGAGCAAAGCTTTTACAATGCGCTGCTTGGTTCAATGAGTTCTAATGGGTACGAATGGGCGAAATATACACCGTTGACTGGGTTGAGACTACCCGGAAGCGGCCAATGTGGGATGGATCTGAACTGCTGTGTTGCAAGTGGTCCACGTGCTTTATTTAACTTCCCTGCACACATGGTTATGAAAGCCCGTGATGCAATTTTCATCAACTATTACGCCGGCGGAGTATTCAAGACAACCACTCCAAAAGGAAAATTGATTGAATTGACCCAGCAAACATCTTACCCAAAGAATGGCCTTATTAGAATAATCCTTAAGCTAGCTAAACCGGAAACCTTTTCCATTAACCTAAGAATACCCTCCTGGAGTCTAAAAAATCGCTTGACCACAAATGGTACTCCAATCGATAATGTAACCCCGGGATATCAGGTTATAACCCGCACCTGGGAAAATGGTGATTTGATAGAACTGGAACTTGACATGCGCGGAAGAGTAGTTTATATGGGTGACAAGCCGGCATATGCTGCGATACTCAGAGGGCCAATTCTATTGGCCCGTGATGAGTCTTTAAAAGGGATAGATATGGCTGCAATTGTGAGTCCGGGAGGCAAAGATGGCTATGTCTCTTTACAAGAGGTAACTTCTACAAACTCATGGATGCAGTTTCGGTTACAATTTAGTCCCGAGTCTTACAAGGAAGGGGGAGACAAACCCGTTTATGTAGACTTCTGCGATTACGCTTCCGGAGGTAACCATAGCTCTTCTTCGTTCAGAACCTGGTTTCCACAGTTAATCGATCCTAAGAGTTTTTAGAATTCGATCAAAACTCCCAAGCGCTGTGATAACTTAGCTTTTCATCTGCATAGCTAACAAAATCTGCATAAAAGGGCAGTTTTGACAAAGTCGCACTGTCTCCAATAATAACAAGCTTTGATTTAGCTCGGGTCATAGCTACGTTCATTCGTCTGATATCGGAAAGGAAGCCGATCACCTGATCGTCGTTACTTCGCGTTAAACTTAGATAGATTATATCTCTTTCCTGGCCTTGGAAGCTATCTACAGTATTTATTGTAATCTTCTCCCAAATTTCTTTATCAATTCCACTTGTAGCTAATCCCGCACGAAGTAATTTAACTTGCTCCTGATAGGGAGCAATAATTCCAATCTTTGGAAACCCTTTTAAGTCGTAATGGGTTTTAAGTACGATTATATATTCGGCTAGATATTGCAAGAGGAAGTTGGCTTCATCGGGGTTTACTACGCTGGTTCCTTCTTGTTTCTCTTCAAACCCCCTTCCAGCAGTATCGATAAATTGCAACGGTTTATCATCCGAAAAAAGCAATCGGTCAGCTACCGAAGCATGTGCTTTTAATAGACCGCTATAAAATACACCAGAAGAATAGCCCATGATATTTTTATGCATCCTATATTGTTCTTCTAATAAAACTACAGCTTCAGGATGTAATGCTATGGCCTTTTCAAGTAGCGTTTTGCTTAGACCCTTTCTTGCCGCTTCTGCCGATTTTATAGTCGGACTCAGCTGACAATGATCACCCGCCAAAACCAATTTGGCTGATTTTAAAATTGGAATCCAACAACCTGGTTCTAATGCCTGACCAGCCTCGTCAATGATTACCGTTTGGAAATCAATATGCTTAATCAAACGGTGATTGGCGCCAACCAAAGTGGCTGTAATCACCTGCGCTTTAGCTAGTAGCTGATCAATAATGTATTGCTCCGTATTATCAGCTTCTTTTAAAATCCTATGTGCTTCATTAAACAACGCTTTTCGCTGCTCTTGTTCCGCCCGCCCAAAGCTACGCTTGTACTTGTGAGCCATTTTTTTATACTCTGCAGCCTGCTTCTTTAATTTCTTAATAGATTTTAATGATTCATGTTCAGCCATTTTTCCGTCAATAGTAAGCGACAATAATTTTGCTGAAACCCTGGCAGGGTTTCCAATTCTTAATACCTCAAGACCCTCATCTGCCAGCTTTTCTGTCAGCAAATCCACTGCAGTGTTGCTCGGCGCAACTACTAAGATCTGTTTTCCATTACTTTTTATCAGCGCTTTAATCGCTTGAACAAGCGTGGTGGTTTTCCCGGTTCCAGGCGGACCATGTACAATAGCAAGTTCATTTGCTTCCAGGATTTTTTGAACGGCTTCCTGTTGTTTTTCATTTAAAGTAGGGATTTCATACCGATAGTTCGTCGTCGTAAAACTAGGACTAACAGCACCTGTAAGCACCTTTAATAATGGAATTACTGGTAACTTCAACGCCCTACTTACTGCTGAATCTTGTAATAATGATGCGGCATTTTTTAACGCGAGATTCATCTCGTCATAGGTGTAGTTGTCAAATAGCAGGTCCACTCCAAGTTTTCCCTGGCGGCTCCACTCAGGAAGCTCGTCTACTTGTAGGCTTATCTTTAGTTTGCTGTCTCCAACAAAGTTTACTACACCCTCTATTCGATCATTTTCTGCATTATGGTTTGAAAACAGGGCGACAGAGGATCCGAATCGAAACTGATGATTTATGTCCTGATGGGTGGTTCGTTCTAATTCTACCATCAAATAATCGCCTCTGCCAATCTCGTTGCCCCTAATTGCAACTGGATACCATGATAGGCCGTTTGTACGCCTTTCGGCAGCCGATGATGATACAGTTAGGTCGCTATATGCTTTAAGGTCTGCATTTTTTTCAATTTTAAGCAGCTGCATAAGTTGGTCGAAATATTCCATTGGCTGCAAAACTAATGCTTATTGTAATAAACAGTTTCAAATAAAACAGGTTTAATAGTAAGTTTAAACTTTTAAACAGTCAATCAATTCTATGATTTCCTATACCGAGAAGATAAAATTAAGCGCAAAGTCGATTGCAAATATTAAAGAAGGCAATCTTGATTCAAAAAAATTGGAAGCAATTCTCTCAGATTCAAAAGTGCTTTATACTTTGATATTAGATTATGAATATGGGAAAGGAAACCTACAGAATGTGGAGCTCGTTGATGATAGTTTGATATTTACTTCAGCGTATGGGGGAATACTGAAAGTTAGTTACGACATAAATGAGTTTTCGGTCTGCTCAGCTTTGGATTACACAGGAGCATATAAAATGCTCTTGAATTTTCAAATAGACGTACAAACAGGGGGAATTAGTTTGACAGGGGAGGAGCGTTACGAGTAGTTCAGGCAAATAAAAGCTTAAAAATATTTGCGAAGTGTAGCAATCGCCATTCTAAGCCTAGTTTTTACCGTTCCTAAAGGTATGTTCAACTCTTGGGCAACCTCAGATTGCGAGTATCCTTTGAAATAGATTAGATCCAGAATGGCCTTTTGGGGTGCGCATAAGTTCATGGTAAGCTTCTTCAATCCAATTGTTTCAGGGTTGTATACCATTTGATTGTTCATATCCACTTCTACAAACACATCTTCAAGATCAGAGTTTTTACGACTATTAATATAGCCTCTTCCTCTTAACTGATCTATCGCAGTATTTCTCGCTAGCCGAGCCATCCAGGTAAATAACTTTCCCTTCGATTCCTGATATTGATCGATAGATTTCCATATTTTGACAAAGGTTTCCTGTAAAACATCTTCCGCAATTTCATCGAACTTTATAATTCTAGAAATTATTCCCATTAATGCCGGTGAATACATGGTATAAAGGATGGATATTGCTTTTTGATCTCCGGATTTTAAAGAATTAACTAAATTCCGCTCAGTGGAATTGACGTGGAGAATCAGGTTGTTACTGGTAGCAGGAAGTTTGTAAGAAGCAATCATAATTTTATCAATATGCTTTACTCTCTACAAACGGTGCGCCTATAACTTTCCTTATTCCTATTCGGAGTGTGAAAATTACCTCAAGCTGTACTCAAAGATGTATTAAGGCGGTATTTCAATCATTTATGCTTAGCTGATTGTTATTTTTTTCACGACAAAGGTAAATTGAAATAAAAAACTGACCCTTTTTCTGGCTCACTACTGGCCCAAATTTTACCGTTATGACGTTCAATAATCTCTGCACTTAGATAAAGGCCTATTCCAAATCCGGATATATGTTTTGTATTTAGGTTCTCCACTCGGTAGAACCTGTCAAACAACCTAGTAAGATCCTCCGAATTGATTCCAATGCCGTCGTCTTCCACAGTAACTTCCATAACATTTTCCTTTTGCGCGCACTTGACAACAATTTCACCACCACCAGGAGAATATTTAATCGCATTGCTTATCAAATTAGAAACGACGGAGCCAATCTTTTCTCTATCAGCGTTAACCTGAATATTTTCACACAAAGAAAGGTTAATTTTGTGACTAGTTATCGTAAATTGAAGCTCTTCAATTATTTCCTTCACTAATTCATCTATATTAAAAACCTGCTTTTCGATAAGAATTTTTCCAGACTCCAATCTTGAAATGTTGAGGAAGCCATTAATCATAGAACTCATTTTCTTGACTTGTACATTTGTTTTCTGCAAAAGACTGTAGCCAAAAGTATCCTCGGCTATCTTCGCTTTATTCGTAAGTAACTGAATGTAACCCATCACAGATGTAAGGGGTGTCTTTAATTCATGACTCACCATCCCGATAAAGTCATTTTTACGTAGCTCATTTTCCTTTTCTTCAGTAATGTCGATGATCAATCCCGAAAAGTGGCCTTGCTGCCTTCCATTTGCGGGATAAAGTTTTCCAAGAGCCCTGACCCACCTTTTTTTACCTTGAAAGCCGATAATTGGATGTTCCATATGATAGCTTGTGCCCTCGCGAAAGGATAACAAAATGGCAGCTCTGACAACTGACCTATGGTCTTCCGGGATCTTATTTATTACATCCTTATAGCTGACTTCTGCCTGCGTTGTCAGCCCAAACAACTGCTTTAGTCTGTTCGAAGTTATAAATTTACGTGTTTCTAACTCCATATGCCACGTCGCAGCTTCGGCAGCTTCCACTGAAAAACGCAACATTTCTTCTGCGCGTTCCAGTCGTTCGTTTGATAACGCAAGTTCTTCATTTGATGATAACATTTCTTCATTGATCGCTTGTAATTCTTCTGCTGTTTCCTCAATTTGATGCCGCGTCCGAACTTGTTCAGATACTTCTGTTCCGATCGCTATCAACCCATTTATGTTGCCCTCCAAATCAAATAATGGTTCATAAACAAAGTTAAGGTAGGCCGTTTCTAATTTGTTTTTTCTGAAAAGTTCTATTGGAAGCTCTGTTGCCACAAATGGCTCACCGCTTTCATATACATTATCTAGAAGATCTTTTATACCTTGAGATAGCAGCTCGGGCATAGCTTGCAAAATTGGTTTATTGAAAACATCAGCAGATTTCCGGCCCCAGAGTTCTAATGCTTTGGAATTCACAATCTCTACCACATACTCAGGTCCTCTCAAGATAGCGATAGCTACCGGGGCTTGTAAAATGATCAACCTTAGATTCCTTTCGTTTTCTTTCGTTTTCTTTTGCTGAAGAACCTTCTGCGTAGTTTCGTTGCAAGTCATTAAAACCCCGGCAACGATTCCTAGCTCATCATTCACTGGGCTAGCGCTTAGCGTAAGGTAAACATCTTTTCTTTTTTCCCGTCGATAAATGGGCAACATCTGGTCTTCAACCCAGACAGCGTCTCCGCCCTTCATAACATCTATTATCATAGGCTGTATCTTCACCCAGGTTTCTTTCCAGACTAATTCTCCGGTCGCCCCCGGATTTAAAGAGCTTAATGTGCTGTCACCTGAAATATAAATAAATGCATCATTGTAAAAGCAATTCAGTTCCTTACCCCAAAATAATAACATAGGGAATTTTGAATTTAGAATAATTCCAAGAGTTGTTTTAAGGCTTTGTTCCCACCTATGGGGATTGCCTAAACTGATCGTAGACCAATCAAATGAACGTAATAGCGTTCCCATTTCTCCCCCGCTATTTAGAAATGGATGATTTTGATGTTGAGGTTCTTCAGCTAATGACATATAACTAAAGTACAATATTTTCACCTAATATTTAATAAGATCTGTCGTGATTTTTATTAGATTTAATTCATGAAAACAGCTACTTACAATGTTAATGGTAAGCTTCCAGTTTTGCTCAAATGGCTTAAACAAGAGCAACCAGATATATTTTGCTTGCAAGAGTTAAAGGTACCTCAGGAAAAATTTCATGAGCAAGCAATTCTTTGATGCGGGATAGAATGCAATATGATAAGGACAAAAAAGTTGGAACGGTGTAGCAATTTTATCTCGGGGTTCTAGTGGGCTGCACTCCGAGTCTGGTAGATCGTAATCTTTAGTTGTTGACGATGTTAATGTTGGAAGATAGCGACAAAATTGAAGGGTTATTTAGAAAATGAAGAAAAAAGAAAACGGGGGCATAGTCTTAAAAGACCAAAATCCCCCGTTTAAATTAACGCTCTCAGGACAAATGTAAAACATTCATCTTGTATACACAACTATTTTTTATCTTATCTTTGATGAATGATTAGAAAGCGCTCTACGTCAGTGCGCAATGGGTCAGAAATTTCTTTGTCTCCGAGATTGGTGGGCTAATACTGGGCCGAATAGGTCATCCTCATCATTAATTTTGGAATTCAATGTTGTGATAGGGAAACGTTTGGGCTTCAAACACAAACAGTCAGTAAATCCAGCACAATTATTGCTTCTTTTTAAAAGATGAATAAAAATTTCTTTACAGTCGGAATAGGGGCCTCCGCAGGTGGACTCCAATCATTGAAAATTTTCTTTGATGCGGTCCGTATTGACCTTCCTGTTGCTTTCGTTGTAGTAACTCATCTGTCCAGAGATCACACTAGTTTACTAAATACGCTCTTGTTGCCACATACCAAGATGGAGGTTATCAGAGTGGAAAGGGATATGAATCTTATTTAAGGAAATGTTTATATTTTGATAGAAAATAAAACAATCAAAGTCAAAGAAGGGAGACTTATTGTTACTACTCGGGATGCGGCAATTGTAAACTCCGCTGTAGATATATTCTTCGAGTAACTCGCTAAAGACTTTGGTCGAAAAGCGGTAGGAATAATCATGTCTGGAGGTGGTAATGATGGCCTTGAAGGATCAAAACTGATAAATAAAATGGGAGGAAATGTCATGGTACAAGATCCAGAATCTGCGCAAGTTGATGGAATGCCCGTTTCAATTATTAGATTTGATTATCCAGTAGCAATACTTAATCCCAAGGAGCTTGCACAACAATTAAATAGATTGTGCACATTTGAACAAGAAATTAGTTAAGGTTTTACCAATCCTTTTACCAACCCTTTCCACTGTGGGTAAGAGAAACCAATCTTTGAACTCCAGCCAACAACGGTATTCCCTAAATTATCAAAAGTATGTGGTGTATCCCGATTGGGGATTTCGTTGCGACCGTGTTGTTCGGCAATTACAATTGCTTCGCTTCTTTTAATCTGGAATGTAGAGCTTGCTAAATCAGTTAAAAAATGAGCGGTATGTTGATCGTCGCTTAATGGATGAGCGGAGGGTCTTACCCTCATAGTCAAGACAGAAGCGTAGTTGCTGCTTTCTTCTAGAATAGCCTCTACAACTACCCAATAATAACCCTGAACCGTCTTTGTGCCCGGACCCGGAATATCAATTCTAATATAATCACCCTCAATTGCCGATCTTTCAGCCACTCTGCAGCTATGGTCAAAAAGTTTGAAAGACGATACTGGTAGATTAGCAAATTCAAACCAATTATTTACATCAAGTAACCGTTTTTTCACGACATCATAATGTGAAATTGCTTCTTTTGTTGTTGCGGATGTGGCGGTTGAACTTGCATTTATTTCCGAGCCGACCTTTTGTTCCGGTATATGCGCTCCGCCAAGACTGTTACTTTCTTTGTTGCTCATCAATTGCTTTTAATACTTACTGGGTTTAGGAGATAATTGGATGGTTTTATGTGTATCAAAGATACTTTGGCATATTTAATTAGTTATATAGCTTAACAATTTGATAACAGTGTTGTTTGAATGGATTCTTATCTAATCCAGCCGGCTGGGTTTTGCGCTTTAATACCCTTCCAGATTTGGAACTGCAAGTGTGGTTTGCCAGCTTCATTTCCAACGACACCTATGACTTGGTTTGTGCTTACTTTTTCACCAACTGAAACACTTACCGATTTTAGGTTATGGTATACGGTGTAATATGAGCCATGGCTGATCAGAACATAATACTTGCCGTATGGGCTAGCCACTTGTTTCACTGTTCCGTCGAATACCGTATGCACAGCAGCATTCTCTTCAGGCTCCAGATTAATTCCATCGTTATAATAAACCGCTTGACCCTCGGTGTGCTTTCCAAAACCCTCAGTAATTCTGCCAGCGACCGGTCTCGGTAGTGAACCTCTGTTTTTTTCAAAATCTGAGGATAGTTTAGTCAGAACAGTTGGAATAGCAACTGGAAGTTCTTTTACAATTTCTTTTGGTGCCGGTGGAATTGGCTTATTGGCTGCTTTGGCTTTTGCTATCTCCGCGGCTCTTATTTTCGCCTGGGTAATTCTTGCGCGTTCCTCAGCAGCTTTCCTTCTGACTAATTCAAGTCTAGCGGCTTCCTCAGCTTTTTTCTTAGCAATCGCAATGTCTCTTAAAATAGCTGCACGAATCTGACCGTCTATTATTGTTTGCTTTTTTCTTCGCTCCAGGATACCTTGGCGGTATTGTTTCTCCTGAGTGCTATACTTACTAAGTGCTTTATCTTGCACTTCTTTATTTTGCCCAAGCTTGGTTTTTTCTGATTCCTGCTCTTTCATCAGGCTACTTTTTTCTTTCAAGTTTTTATCAAGGATTACAATCTTGTATTTTAGGTTTTTCTCTTTTCCTTGAATAAAACCTGCTTGCTTTTTACGGTAATTGCCAAACTGCTGAAGGTACTTCATTCTCATGTAAGCTTGGTGGAAATCACTCGAAGCAAAAATGAACATCATTTTTGTATAAGAGTTTTGATTTTTTTGAGCGAAGCGGATCATGCTTGCATACTCTTTTTTGAGCTGACCTAGTTGCCCCTTTAGATTATTGACGGTCTTGGAATTTTTATGGATTTCAAGATCTAATGACCTCATCTCAGAATTAATGATTTCGATTTTGTCCTGCATTAAAGAGATCTTTTTATTTAGATCAGCAATTTGCCTGATAGTAAGTTTTTTGTTGCTTGCTGCCTTATTTGCATTTCTCTGAAGCTCATCAATCTCGCGTTGCAACTGTTGTTTCTTCTTCTTCAGATCGACAGGGTTACTTTGTCCAAAAGCTAGAGTTCCGAAGAGAATTGTAGTGAGTAGGACGAACAGCAGTTTTTTTAACATCATTGCCGCAAAAGTATCAAAAATAATCCTGCAAGAAGTATTCCTGAGTGTTGCAGTAAATAGAGGAGTAAATGTTAAGATCTTTTATATTTGTTTGAAGCCTTCGCTTCATGTGTACCAATGGTTCTGATGCCTTGATATTTAGTAATTTACTCACCTGCTTGTCACCATTGACTGCCCATATCTTTTGCTCACCTGTAGCGATTTCGATATTGTAGTGCTCTTTTATAGTTTTAAAGAGTGAGACATTTTGCAAAGTCTTTCCCACAAATCGTGGAAGATTAAGATTTGTAATGTAAGTTTCCTCGTAAAGCACAGGAATATTGTCAATCTGCCGTAATCGACTAAAATAGATGCAACCTTTTTGCAATTCGATTTCATTCAATTCATAAAAGAAATCCAATGGCCAGCGCTGCTTAGTTTGCTTTTGTAATATTTGAGTGCTTAAGGACTGGTCACCAATACCCGCGCTTACACCTGCAAAGGAAAGAATGCCAAGCCCTTTTTTTGGTTCAATTACAATACTGCCCTTGCCGTGCTTTCGAGTGATGTAACCCATATTTATTAACCCGGAAAGTGCTTGGCGAATGGTTGCCCTTGTAGTGTTATAGGTTTTGCACAAGTCATTCTCTGATGGAAGCAGATCACCTTTTTTATATTTAGAGTCATCGATTGACATTTTGAGGTTGTCTATAACCTTTTTATACAGTGGAGTTGTTTCTTTCCTGATCATTAAGCAGCGTCTTGGGGTGTTTAACAAATATAAAATATTTCCTCATGTTTCCACTTGTATATACAAGTAGTAAAATATATATTTGATTATGAAAACCTATAAATTAAACAGACTCTTCAATAGCCAATCTGGAAATTGCTTTGATGTCGCGATTGACCACGGCTTCTTCAATGAGAGTAGTTTTTTGAGTGGTATAGAAAATATACAGCGGGCAGTTAATAAATTGGTAGAAGCTGCCCCAGACGCTATTCAGTTGACTATCGGGCAAGCGCAATATCTTCAGTCTATCCCAGGGCGCCATAAGCCCTCTCTTGTCTTGAGAACTGATGTAGCCAATGTTTACGGAAAGGAATTGCCCTCCAAGTTGTTTAGTAGAATGATAGAAAATCCGGTAGAGCAGGCTGTTCGTCTAGATGCTACCTGCGTGGTTGTCAATTTATTCAGTATACCAAATGAACCTGAAGTAATGGATCAATGCATCCAGAACATCTTAAAAATCAAACCCGTTTGTGAGCATTATTGCATGCCATTGATGATTGAACCTTTGGTTTTTCAAGAAAATAATACCGCTGGTGGTTATATGGTGGATGGCGATCCAAATAAAATAATTCCGCTGGTAAGGCAGGGTGTTGAATTGGGGGCCGACATTATAAAGGCTGATCCGACAAACGACGTAAATGATTATCACCGTGTAGTTGAAATAGCAGGGAATATACCCGTGTTGGTAAGAGGTGGGGGAAAAGCAAGTGATCACGAGATCTTAGATAGAACCTATAGATTGATGCAGCAAGGAATAAAAGGGATTGTTTACGGTCGTAATGTAATCCAACATCACAGTCCTGCCGGGATGATTAAAGCGTTGATGTCAATAGTTCATGAGGGTGCTACTGCTGAACAGGCGTTCAAATTTATTTAGTAATGGAAAAGGTTAATGTTGGGATTATTGGCGGTGGCTTGATGGGTAAGGAGGCTGCAAGTGCTTTTGGAAGATGGTTTGCATTAAATGATTTTCCTGTGGCGGTTGAACTGGTAGCAGTTTGCGACTTAAATGAACACGTTTTAGATTGGTATAGAAAAGTTCCTACAGTAAAGGTGCTTACTACGAATTACAAGGAGCTGCTCGCTAATTCAGAAATTGACGTTGTTTATGTGGCATTGCCTCATAATTTGCATAAAGAATATTATATTGAGGTGTTGGAATCGGGGAAGGATTTGTTGGCCGAGAAACCTTTCGGTATTGATCTCAACGCTGCCTTAGCTATTGAAGAAGTGGCTAAGCGCTTGGGAAGATTTGTTAGGTGTAGCTCTGAGATGCCGTTTCTACCCGGACCACAACGTGTGATTAATGAAGTTCAATCCGGAAGGTTGGGTGAGATTATTGAAGTAAAAGCAGGTTTTCTACATTCAAGTGATCTTGATCGAAAAAAACCAATTAACTGGAAGCGACAAAATAAGTTTTGCGGAGAGATAGGGGTAATGGGAGATTTAGGCATGCATGTTTTACATGTTCCATTACGTTTAGGTTGGAAGCCTAACCTGGTCTATGCGCAACTTCAGAAAATCATAACAGAAAGACCGGATGGCAAAGGCGGGACAGCAACATGTGACACCTGGAATAATGCCACTTTGAATACTGAGGTCGAAATTGAAGGAAATAATGTGCCAATGACTTTGGAAATGAAAAGAATTGCTCCTGGAGAAACTAATACCTGGTATATTGAGATTTTAGGTACAAATGGGGGAGTTAAATATAGCACCAAAGATACAAAAGCGCTTTGGAACTTTAGTTTGCAAAATGAAGAACAGTATTGGCAAAGAACAGATCTTGGATTTAAAGGTTTGGTGTTTCCAACCATAACAGGCGGTATTTTTGAAGCTGGTTTCTCTGATTGCTTTATGCAAATGCTTGCTGCATACTTTGCCGAGCGAGCCGGAAAGCTATCTGGTAGGTTTGGCTGTGTGACACCGCAGGAAGCCGTTGCCAGTCATTCTTTATTTGATGCTGCTTTAAAATCTCATGCAGTGAGTAGAGTGCAAAATATTACTTACAATTAAACTATCGACATGAAACGATCGGAAATTAATAAGGCAATAAGTGATGCGGGTATCTTTTTTAAGAAGAACTGCTGGACGCTGCCTCCAAATCCAAGATGGGATGTTACAGACTTCGGGCTGGGATCTTTCTTAAACTGTGGACTGGTGTTGGTTAACCTTGCTGAAGAAGAAGAATACTGCGAGAAAGTCATGTATGCTATTGAAGGCCAGATTACGCCAGCTCATACACATCAAAAGAAGAAGGAAGATATCATCTGCAGAACAGGAGTATTGGTAGTTCAGCTTTGGAGCCAGAATCCGCAAATACAAAAAACTAGAGGCAGGTTTAATGTTAAAATAAATGGGCAAAGTTGCCTGATTACATCTGGAGAGAAAATAAAACTTCATGCAGGAAATAGGGTGACCATTGATCCCGGCGTGTGGCATGAGTTTTACCCGGACTCAGAAAAATGTGTAATTGGTGAAGTCTCCACCGCCAACGATGACCTCAGCGATAATTTCTTTTCGAACGAAGAAATTGGAAGGTACACTGAAATTATAGAAGACGAATTAAGAATCGTTAAGTTACTTAGTGAAAACTAAAAAATGAGAAACGGAATATTAGTCGGCGGAAACTGGATAATTGACCAGGTGAAAATCATAGATACTTTTCCAGAGGAAGAGAAGTTAGTGACGATATTTTCTGAATGCTTGAGTAATGGTGGTTCTGCATACAATATTTTGAAAGATCTTGTAAAACTACAAGCAGATTTTCCGTTAAGTGGTCTTGGTTTAGTTGGAGATGATGAACGTGGCGAGTATATCATAAATGAGTGTGAAGAATTGGAAATCGACACTACTCAATTAAGGAAGATTTTGTCTGCTTATACATCTTATACCGATGTAATGACTGTAAAATCTAGTGGAAAACGGACATTCTTTCACCAACGAGGTGCCAATGCGCTTTTGGATATTGATCATTTTGATTTTTCTATTTCGAATGCAAAGATGTTTCATTTAGGGTATCTGTTGCTGTTAGATAAGCTGGATATTTTAGAATCCGACGGTTTGACCAGAGCTGCCAGAGTACTCAAGCGTGCAAAGAGTTTCGGTTTTATTACATCCGTGGATGTAGTGAGCGAAGATTCTGATCGTTTCAGTAGCTTAATTCCACCCGCATTACCGTATATTGATTATCTTTTTGTTAATGAATATGAAGCTTGCATGATTACCGGAATAGCCACATCAATAGGTGGGGAACCCAATAGAGCGTATTGTCAACAAGCAGCTTTAAAAATCATTGAAATGGGGGTTAACCGATGGGTTGTCGTCCATTTTCCCAGTGGCGCCATTGCGGTAAGCAGTACCAGTCAGGTTATATTCCAACCAAGTATCAACATTCCTGAAGAAATGGTTGTTGGGGCTGTTGGCGCCGGTGATGCTTTCGCTGCCGGGGTATTATTGGGCGTCCACAACGAACAGTCGATGGAAAAGAGTTTAAAGTTAGGTATTTGTGCTGCTGCATCAAGTTTGTTTGCTTCAACATCATCCGACGGGATATTAACATACACGGAATGTCTTTTTTTAGACAATAAATTTGGGTATAGAAGCGGCTTTTGAGCAACCTCGCAATCAAACAAAAGGCATTAGCCGGTGTTTGTTATTTAAATAATATTAAACATTATGAAAAACGAAAAGAACATTGCCTTATTAAAAGATATGATAGATGAAGTGCGCATTTGTATGTTCACGACGCTTTCTGAGAAAGATGAGTTTTCCAGCAGACCAATGGGTACTGTAAAGGTAGAAGATGACGGAAGCATTTGGTTCTTTACTAATGAGTACTCTCTTAAAACTAAAGAAATTTCAAAGGAAAATCAGGTTACATTAGGTTATAGCGATCCGTCTAGCAATACTTATGTTTCGGTAAACGGAAAAGCTGAGCTTGTTGATGACAAAGCTAAAAAGGAAGCGTACTTTTCAGCAGCGATAAAAGCTTGGTTTCCTGATGGCTTGGAGGATCCGCGTTTGATTCTTATAAAAGTTGAGCCTAGGGTAGCTGAATATTGGGATAGCAGCTCATCAAAAATGGTAGTAGCTTTCAATATGCTTAAAGCAATTGTTACTGCTACCACTTTTGATGAGGGTAAACATGATAGAATCAGCTTTTAATCTGCAATTACTCCATTTTTGTACATGTCATTGAGCAATTTCTTCGTGAATTCTGAAGCTAGCGCCTTTGGACTGCTTGGATTGAAAGTTTTTGTCTTAGCCGAATAGAGAAGTTTATCTGCCTGTAAGCCATATACGCTACCTTCCAAAATAAATTTATTATCATCTGAAATGTACCCAGGCGTGTAAATTCTACCATAAAAATTACTGTAATAGTGGTTGTAGTAGCCCCAGAATCTATATGGATATGGGGCTATTCCTATTCCGCCCCTTTTGTAACTGGATTCTTTGGTTTTATCCAGTAATGCGATTGTGAATGCACCGTCAAACCCCTGATCTTTTATTTTCTTCATGGCAGTTTTTTCATCAAGCGATTTTAGGGCATCAATACCAAATTCTTCTATTGCAGAGCCTGCATTAATTCCTCTGTCCTGAAGGCTTTCAACCATTATTTTTTCCATATTTGCCCGAAGCTTTTTATCCTGATCACCCATCATAGCCATTACAAGGACTTTACTGCTCTTTGGGAGTTTAGAATTGGGGGCAGCGTAAGAACTCAAAAGTTTGGTGTTGGAGCAAGAGGTTAATAATGCAAATGCTGCAAAAATCGCAAGAGCTGCAGTTTTAAAAAATGTTTTCATATGGATTAGCGTTTATATGTTCATAACAATTTACGAAATAATTTTGATGCTTGCATGGCTGAGCTAAACATTTGATAAACAGTTTACGACTCAAGGTATCATGGAGTACTAAATTTATTTCAGGGCCTCGGATAAGCATATTTGAGGTCCTGTCCTTAGGCTGGAACGATGGGATAAAAGTAAAGATGACGATAGATAACCGCTGGAACGATGAAACAAAAAAACCGGCTGCTGAGCCGGTTTTACTAATTACTTTATAGCAACTTAACTTGCTACTGAATCTCTTAATGCTTTGACTTTATCATGAGATGTTCTCAAATCGGCTTTTTGTTCTGTGATCGTTGATCTTAGATCTGCTGATAATCCTTCCGTTTCTAAGGCCATTTTGTATGCTTTTTGAGCGGCATCTTCTCCAAATTCACAGTTGTTCAAAACCGTTTCTCTATCATGACCTGTAAACGCGGCTTTAACATCCATCCATGCCCGGTATATTTTTCCAGAAGTGGTTGTGCCTGTCTGTGCGTCTCCCCCTAGAACCTGAATTTCCTGTGCCAAAGTAGCCTTAAGCTTATGGCTTTGACCGATCATTTCTACGAAAACAGATTTAAGATCGGCATCCCCGTCTTTTAGTTCGTCCATTGCTTTCTGGTATCCAGCTACTCTGTCGTTGTTGATTTCAATAAGATCATGTAAGATCTCCTTATTTACAATTGTAGTTTCCATTGTATTAGGTTTTTTGATGTATGGAAAGAACAAGAGCATGCCTGAAAAGTTTTCATTAAAATGAAAACGCATACAAAACAAATTTCAGGATATGGAGTTTAATATTGATATTATCCATTATGAAGTTTAAGATCTTTTTTATGCTGATTTTGGTCAGCAATATTACCTTCGCTCAGGAGCGCTATTGGCAGCAACATGTAAGTTATGAAATCGATGCAACGTTGAACGACAAGAACAAAACGGTGGTGGGAACTGAGCGTCTAGTCTACAAGAATAATTCTCCATCAACTCTTGATTTCATTTGGTTTCACATCTGGCCCAACGCTTACAGGAATGAATCTACCGCACTATTTCAGCAGATAAAGAATGATACCTCCAGGGTATCTAAGTTGGAAAAGTATGAATTTGGAAGTATCACTGGACTAAATTTTACAGTAAATGGCAAAAAGGCGACAACTGAACCTCATCCTAACCCGCAGTTTATAGACATAATTAAAGTGAAGCTTGCCGCACCATTGAAATCAGGAGATTCTGTAGCTATAGCGACCGACTTTAACGTAAAACTTCCATCTTATTTTTCGCGTTCAGGTTACGCGGAAGGAGAGTTTATGGTCACCCAATGGTATCCAAAACCTGCAGTATTCGATAAAACTGGATGGCACGAGTTTCCCTATTTAGATATGGGTGAATTTTATAGCGACTACTCATCGTTTAAAGTTAATATTACTGTGCCTTCAGCCTATATTGTTGGCGCAACCGGTCTCCTTCAAACTGAATATGAATTAGCTCAATATAAGAGTACAGGTACACAGAATTCGAAGAATAGAACTGGAAAACCAGTATTATACGTACCTAAAGATAAATCGGGCACAAAGAAACTTACTTACGTCATGAATAATGTCCCAGACTTTGCGTGGTTTGCCGACAAAAACTTCGTGGTCCAATACGATACTCTGAAGCTCGCTTCCGGAAAAGTGGTTGAAGCCTTCAATTACTACCACAATAAACCAGGTACAATCTGGAACAACAGCATTGATTATACAAAAGATGCGGTCAAAAAATACAGCAATTGGGTTGGTGAGTATGAATACCCTGTAGTTCAAGTGGTTGAGGGTCCAAAGAATAATGCTAGTGGCGGCATGGAATACCCAACAATTACATTGATTACCAGTCCGGATGCTAAAAAAGAAAGCTTAGATGCGGTAATCGCTCATGAAGTTGGCCACAATTGGTTTATGAGTATGTTGGGCAGTAATGAGCGCCAGCACACTTGGCTGGATGAGGGTTTAAATACTTTTTTTGAGTTTAGGTATGAAGCTGAAAAGTATCGGACAAATTCGGTTTTCGGAGAAGCTATGATCCCTGCAGAAATTAAAGCACTTCCTGCGAAAGATTTTCTAGCTAGCTTATATGGAGCAATGATCGAAATACCTATGGAATCCCCGATAGAGACCCCTTCTGATAAGTTCAAGTCCTCCGATGAGTACGGATTAATTTCCTATGTGAAAACTGCGCTTTGGTTATACTTATTGGAAAGTCAGGTAGGTACCGACAAAATAAATCGAGCATTCAAGCAATATTTTGAGACCTGGAAAAACAAGCATCCACAGCCTGAAGACTTGAAGGCCTCCTTCGAGAAGTCGCTTGGCTTAGACCTAACAAAGTATTTTGAATTGTTGAATAAGAAAGGGCAGTTTAAGTAGCAGCGTCTATATCAAGCGCCTTAGCGCGATAATGTATCCTAGGTGCATCCCTTCGTGAAAAGGAAGAAAAGAAAGTGCCTGATCAATGTTACCTATCTCGACTCCATATCTTGTAGCCCAGGGCGAATATTCACCGAAGATATTCTCTTGAAGATCATGCTCTAATTTTTCAAGTGAAGCAAGCAAAAGTGATTTGATTTCATTAATCTCTTCCATTGCAATGTGTTTTTCAGGTTTAGCGCCTGGTTTGTATGCATTGTAGAAGTCTTTTTCAACTACAGTTCTTAATCCTGCTCTTAAGTAACAAACACCTTGCTCTGCTGCCACCATGTGAGCTACATTCCAGATGATGTTATTATTAAATCCTTCTGGAGTTTGGTTGAACTGAGCTTCCGATAAGCCATCAATTGTAGCTAATGTAAATTGTCTGATTTTGCGTAAAGTAGTAATTTGAGGATAGGTATTCATAGTAACTTCAAAAACGTTCGTCTAATAAATGAAAAAAGTACATTTAAAACTGCAATATATAGAATTTTCATCTGTTATTTTCCTGTGGAAGTTATTCACGTTTACTACTTCTGCACAAAATTTCAGAAATGGCCGATAAAAAAAGCAAATCAGCTTAAACCGTGGATGTAGTATTGATTGGTGCTGGTATTATGAGCGCAACCCTTAGCTTTTTGTTAAAGGAATTACAGCCTGACCAATATTCGACCAATGATCGTTGCTAAGTTGCCTAATCTGCAACTAATGAAATATTTAATTGATCAGGTGAGACAATCTCCTCAAGATAGGTTAGCGCTTCGCTAGTGCCTTCCAACAACCAAAATGCAAGACTGGGAATTGGAGACCGCAGGACAACGTGTTTAGGTGATCAAGAAAGACGTAAAACATGGAGATGCCCTTGAGTTAGGTACGAAGGTTGTGAGATCAGAACCGAGACTAGCTAGGTTTTGGGACTTAAGGTGTCTGAGTTGGCAGACTAACCTTTTTTAAGGAATTCAGTTTTAAGTACGATTCTCATTTTTTCTACCTTGCAGTCGACCTCAGCATCATCCTCAGTAAGTTTGATATTTTTTATTACCGTGCCTTTTTTTAGAGTGATTGATGTTCCTTTTACAGGTAAGCTTTTTATAAGAATTACGGAGTCGCCGTTATTTAACTGATTGCCATTACTATCTTTTACTACCATGTGATGTGATTAATTGTTAAAGGTACAATTCTGCGGATAAAGATGTAATCAATTGGCATACCTATTGAGTTAGAAAAACATAACAACCTAATCTTAAACTACAAATGATGCCTCGCTGGTCTAAAATCGCACTCAGAATTTTCGGAATATTAGTTGGATTAGTGATACTGGTTTTTATCGGTCTCGCCTGGTATGTTAATGCTCACAAAAAGGAGTTGCTGGTTACAATTACAAAGCAACTTAACGGAGGCATTAGTGGACAGATTACTATAGAAAGTATGGAACCAACTTTCTTGAAAGGATTTCCCGGCGTCTCAATGCGTTTAAATAACGTTATTGTCCGAGACAGCCTTTGGGAACAACACAAGCATTCCCTTTTAGAAGCTAAGGATATTGAAGTTTCGGTTAATGCTTTGAAATTGTTGACCGGAACTATTCAGATAAAGAAGATGGGGATAAACAATGCCAGCATTTACTTATATACAGATAGCAATGGGTATAGCAACACAGCAATTTTTAAGAAGAAATCGAATATCAAGGTTGAAAAAAAAGAGAACAGCACGTCTGACTTGGAAATTCGGAGATTTTCGTTAAACAATGTGAATTTCTTGATGGACAATAAGAAAGGGAATAAGCTATTTCATTTTGTTGTTGATGACCTGGATGGCAATATTGATTATTCATGGTCTGATTGGGAAGCAGAAGTAAACCTAAAAGCTATTGCAAAAAGCCTTGCGTTTAATACTAAAAGAGGTAGTTTTATTAAGGATCAGCTCCTGGAAGGACCTTTTAAACTTACTTATGAAGACGCCAAAGGTCTGATCACTGTTGCTCCTAACACGCTTAATATTGGAAAGGACTTCTTCGTTATTGGTGCAAAATTTGATATGGCAAAGGATAATACTGACTTTTCTATAAATATCCAGGCCAATGATATCATGTGGAAGAACGCCGCGGGATTGCTAGCCCCAAACATCAGTTCAAGATTAAACATGTTTAATTTGGATAAACCCATCGACGTAACCTGCACAATTGCAGGGAATATGGGGCCTAGAGGTGATCCGGAAATTAACGTCAAAGCTCTCGTTAAGAATAATAAATTGACCACTCCAGGGGGAATTGTTTCAAACTGTAATTTTACTGGCATATTTACAAACAATTTCGAACAAGGAAAAGGCCACAATGATCAGAATTCGGCAATCAAGCTTTTAAGCTTTAAAGGAGCTTATGAAAACATGCCATTTTCGATTGATACTGCGTTTATAAATGACCTTAATAGACCAATTGCTACCGGAATGTTCAAATCTAATTTTGACATTAAGAACCTCAATAATGCGATGGGTGATGACGTTTTAAAGTTTGGTAAAGGAACTGCAAATGTATCACTTGCCTATCGTGCAGATATTGTCGACTTTAAATTAGCTAAACCATTTGTGAAGGGATTAGTTGAGATAAAAAATGCCGATGTGAGTTACGTGCCCCGCCATGTAAATTTTACCAACACTAATATCTCGTTAAACTTCACAGATCGTGACCTTTTTATTAAAAATATTAGGTTGCAAAGTGGAAAAAGCGTGGTTTACATGGACGGTTCTATTAGCAATTTCTTGAACTTGTATTATAGCGACCCCGAAAAAATATTACTGAATTGGAAGATTAGAAGTCCGCAGCTTCATTTAGGTGAGTTCCTTGGCTTTCTTGGTTCAAGAAAAACCATTAAAAAGAAGACAGCAAAAAACATTAGTTTTTCTGATGATTTGAATCAGGTCTTTGAAAAAAGTAGGGTAAACATGCATTTGCAGGTTGACAAGGTTTATTACAATAAATTTTTGGCTACTAATGCCCAAGCGGACGTGTTACTAACCGAAAAGGGAATTTCCATTAAAAATGTAAGTGTTAAACATGGAGGCGGTTCTGTAAACCTTGCGGGAACCGTGACTCAAAGTGGCTCTGTTAACAGGTTTGCTCTAAATGCGAATATTAGCAATGTAGACATTCAGCATTTTTTCTATTCATTTGATAATTTTGGATTAACATCCCTAACCTCTAAAAATCTTCGTGGATACCTCTTCTCCAAAACAAATATTTCGGGAAGCATCAATGACCAGGGTAAATTGCTGCCTAATTCTTTAAACGGTAATATTGTTTTCGATTTAAAAAAAGGTGCATTAGTAAGTTTTGCTGCAATTAAAGACGTAGGCAAATTTGCATTCCCATTTAGAGATCTTGACAACATCACATTTAACAATCTTAATGGAAAGTTCGATATAAGGGGACAAAAGATCACGATCAATCCTATGCAAATCAACTCAAGTCTATTAAATATGGATATAGCAGGGATCTACTCAATGTCTGCCGGCACTAGTATCGCACTGGATGTGCCACTTAGAAACCCAAAAAAGGACGAAGAAATTACAGATAGGAAGGAGATTAGATCGAGAAGAATGAAGGGAATCGTGTTGCATTTATTGGCAACTGAGGACGAAAACGGGAAGATAAAAATTAAGCTCAATAAGAATCGGGATAAGGGTTAGGGAATATTTTTTTTACGTATTTTAGTGCGCATTATAGAACTACGAAAACCAGTGCTAAATGACGAAATCCATTCTGGTCCTAAAACTAGGGTCTGCATCAATAACCACAAATGCCGAAATTGACGAAGCTATAATCGCAGACATTACGAGACAAGTAGCCAAGCTCACCGAAAATTACCATATTATACTAGTTTCTTCAGGAGCAGTTGCTGCCGGCAAGAAATATTTGAAAAACTATAAGGGTAAAATGACAGAGCGTAAAGCTGCAGCAGCTATAGGAAACCCATTATTGCTTGGAACTTACTCGAGATATTTCCAGCCTTATGGAATTTCTATTGCACAAAGCCTTTGTGAACGGCAACATTTTTCAAATAGAACTCAATTTTTGCAGCTCAAAGAAACCTACGAAGAATTATGGAAGAATAACGTAATCCCAATTGCCAATGAGAATGATGTTGTGAGTAATCTTGAACTTAAGTTTTCTGATAACGATGAACTGGCTACCTTGCTTGGGGTTGGATTTGGAGCTTCTTTGATACTTCTCGGTACTTCTGTGCCCGGCGTGTTGGATAAAAAAGGTGAAGTAGTTAATAGAATCGATCTGATCAATAGTGATGTGTTTTCCCTTGCTACAAAAAACACATCTGAAGTAGGATTAGGTGGCATGACATCGAAACTAACATTTGCCAACCTTGCAACATCGATGGGCATTAAAGTTGTGATATTTGGTGTTAGGACTGAGGATGGCATTCTTAAGGCCGTTGCTGAGCAAACAGGAACTGTATGTGAGCCGAAAGTCTGCTCAATCCCGGCAAGAAACAAGTGGCTTGCCAGTGGAAGTCTGGTTACAGGTAGGTTAACTGTCGATGATGGAGCATGCAAGGCTATACGTGATAGAAAAAGCCTGCTTGCAGTCGGGGTAAGATCAATACAAAATCCTTTCAATGCAGCGGAAATATTCGAAATCATTGATCAGGAGGGGAGCATTGTGGCAGTTGCCAAGTCGAAGGTTTTCTCTGCGGCAATTACTCAGGATTCAAAACAACACAATTTGGAAGTCGCAAATGCGAGCGACATCGTTATTTTATAGATATAAAAATGTCAGCTATTCAGGATATATTAATTAATGCACAAAGGGCTAAAAGTTCCATTTTGGCAATGGACAATCGGGAGAAGCAACAGTTGCTTAATCATCTTGCGGATTCAGTAACGGCAAGATCAGCCGAAATTATAGTGGAGAATCAAAAAGATGTTATAAAATTAGATCCCAATGATCCTAAACTTGATAGACTCCTCCTAAATACGGAACGTGTTCTAAACCTCTGTAAAAGCCTTAGGGCTGTTGCTAATTTAGCAGATCCTACAGGATTGCTTTTAAGCGAGAAGATCTTGGAGAACGGTTTAAAGGTAAGCAAAGTAACTGTAGCCCTCGGCGTAGTTGCAGTCATTTATGAATCCAGACCTAATGTTACACTCGATGTTGCAGCACTATGTATACGTTCAGGAAATGTAGCTTTATTGAGGGGAGGACAAGATGCTTACCAAACCAACCAAATACTTGTGAGTATTATTCAGCAAGTCCTATCGGAGTCCTCTTTGGATCCCAATATAGTTCAACAATTGCCACCTGAAAGAGAGTTCATCATTGACATACTGACTGCAGAAAAGTACATCGATGTCATTATTCCCCGTGGATCAAACCAGCTGATTGAGTTTGTTCGTAAGAATGCAACCGTGCCGGTAATTGAAACAGGGGCAGGTGTATGCCATACCTATGTTGAGTCAACTGCTTTACTAAATGCTGCGGTAGCCATCGTCATCAATGCCAAAGTTTCCAGACCCTCGGTCTGCAATTCACTAGATACTATACTAATAGATCAAGCTATAGCTGCAAGGTTCCTTGAATTACTTTCAGCTCAATTGGAGAAATATGATGTTGAGGTTTTTGCAGATGACCAATCTTACCAGCTCCTAGACAAACTTGGCTTCAATCGTTTAAATAGGGCAGCAGAAGAAGATTTCGGAAGAGAGTTTTTAGATTATAAGTGTTCGATAAAAATTGTTTCGGGAATAGAGGAGGCCCTCGAGCACATCAATAAGTATTCTTCCAAGCATTCGGAAGCCATATTGACTGAGAATCAAGAATTAGCTGAGCTATTTCTGAAGCAGGTTGATGCTGCGGTTGTATACCTTAATGCATCCACAAGGTTTACTGATGGCGAAGTGTTTGGCTTAGGTGCCGAAATTGGCATTTCGACACAAAAGCTTCATGCGCGTGGCCCATTTGCGCTGGAGAAGCTGGTTACAGAAAAGTGGATTGTAAAAGGTACAGGCCAGATTAGGTAAAATAACAAATGACTTAGGGATTAAACCGCTAAGTCATTCATTACACTTTTAATTTTATCAGCTAATTTTTGATTGATTTCCTTAAATGCTGCTTTGTCTTTCAATGGCGTATTTACACTACAATAGAATTTGATCTTAGGTTCTGTTCCTGAGGGTCTCGCAGAAACAATACTTCCATCCTCTGTTATGAATTGAAGTACATCGGAAACTGGCAGTTCTAATTGTTTTTTCTCCCCTGAAGCCAGGTCTGTTTCAAAACCGAGTTCATAGTCTTTCAATGTTGCTACTTTTGAACCCCCCAATGTTGCAGGTGGATTGTTTCTAAATTTCTCCATCATCGCTTTGATCTCTTCAGCACCTGTTTTACCCTTTTTAGTGATAGAAACAAGCTCTTCTTTGTAAAAGCCGTATTCCACATACATGTCAAGAAGCGCGTCATAAAGACTACTTCCTTTATCTTTGTAAAACGCAGTCATCTCTGCAATGAAAGCACAGGATACAATAGCATCTTTATCTCTAACCAGCTCGCCGATTAAATAACCATAGCTTTCTTCTCCACCACCTATGAAGGTTTTTTTACCTTCAAGGCTGGTCATTAATTGACCGATCCACTTGAAGCCTGTAAGGGTGTTGTAATAAGTTACGTTTTTTGCTTTAGCAATAGTCTCGATCAAGTTGGTCGTTACAATCGTCTTTACAATGTACTGGTTACCATCAAGTTTCCCCTTTTCTTCCCAAGCAGTCAGCAAATAATTGATCAACAAGCTTCCTGTCTGATTTCCATTTAAAAGCACAAACTCACCTTCATTGTTTTTCACGGCGATACCGACACGGTCGGCATCAGGGTCTGTAGCCATTACCAGGTCAGCATCAATATCCTTTGCCTTTTTTAGCGCAAGTGTTAGTGCCTCTTTTTCTTCAGGATTAGGATAAACCACGGTTGGGAAATTACCATCCGGTGTACTTTGCTCTTCTACCAATGTCAGGTTGGTAAATCCAAACTGTTCCAATGCTTTAGGAACCAAAGTAATTCCTGTGCCGTGGATTGGGGAATAAACTATTTTAAGGGCTTTCTGACGTTCAATTGCCTCTGGAGAGACTGATAACTCGGTGATCTTATTCAAATATAATTGGTCAATTTCTTCCCCGATTAGCTCGATAAAGGCTTCATTACGGTCAAATTTAACCTCATCAATATTTTTAATTTTTGCAACCTCATCCATCACCATGGTATCATCGGGAGAGGTAAACTGCCCACCATCAGCACCATAGGCCTTGTAGCCATTATACTCTTTAGGATTATGAGAAGCGGTAAGCATTACACCACTGCGACAACCAAGATGCCTAACAGCGAAAGACAGCTCAGGAGTAGGTCTTAGTGCTTTGAAAAAATATACATAAATACCATTCGCTGAAAATACATCAGCCGTGATTCCTGCGAAGTAATCTGAATTATTCCTGCTATCGTGCGCAATCGCAACTTTTATCTTTTCGCCAGGATACTTATTTAATAGGTAATTGGCCAAACCTTGCGTAGCGGTACCTATCGTATATTTATTGATTCTGTTTGATCCTGCTCCCATAATTCCCCGCAATCCGCCAGTGCCAAATTCAAGACTTCTGTAAAATGAATCCGTCAGCTCTAAAGCCGACTCGCTATCCATTAAAGACTGAATCCCTTTTTTAGTGGTCTGATCATAATTTCCATTGAGCCATTCATTGATGGTGGCTAAAGTTGAGGGTTCTAATTGCATATAATTCGTAGGTATTTAATTTATACTATTGAAACAAATTTTAGTTAATTTCACGGCCTAATATAAGTATATTAACAATTAGAGACTAAAAAGTTCCATAAAAACTAAAGATTAAACGATGAAAATATTAAAGTTTGGAGGCACTTCTGTAGGAAGCCCTGAGCGGATGAAAAAATTACTGGATATCATAGATCCAGCCGAAGAACAAATCGTAGTATTGTCGGCCGTGTCGGGTACAACAAATAGTTTAGTAGAAATTTCAGCCAAACTTTTAAAGGAAGATAAACAGTCTGCGTTAAGTCTCATTAACGCGTTACACGAAAAATATAATGAGTTTGTGATTGAGCTTTTGTCTGAAGGCAAGTTTCTTGAGCAGGGTAAGGAGGTTGTTAGCTATCACTTTGGGTTTTTAGAAACGTTGGCTAATGATATTTTCACTCCAGTTGAAGAAAAGGTTGTGCTGGCTCAAGGCGAATTGCTTTCTACTACATTATATCATATTTATTTGAAGTCGATCGGGGTTTCTTCTGTTCTTTTACCTGCCCTTGATTTTATGAAAATTGATGAGGACAATGAACCGGATATTCCTTTTACTACCGAACATTTAATGCCAATTTTAGCCGCGCATAAAGACAATAAACTCTTTATTACTCAGGGCTTCATTTGTCGCAACAGCTTTGGTGAGGTCGATAATTTAAGACGCGGAGGCAGCGATTACACCGCTTCTTTATTAGGAGCTGCGATTATGGCAGAAGAAGTTCAGATCTGGACAGACATTGATGGGATGCACAACAACGATCCCAGAATTGTAAAAGGCACCAAACCTATCGCTCAATTATCTTTCGATGAAGCTGCTGAGTTGGCTTATTTTGGAGCGAAGATTCTTCATCCTCAATCTGTATTTCCCGCTCAAAAGTATAGGATACCTGTTCGCCTGCTCAATACTATGGAGCCCCAAGCTGCAGGAACACTAATTTCCGCTGAAAGCGAAAAAGGTAAGATTAAATCCATAGCAGCTAAAGATGGTATTACAGCAATAAAGATTCAATCTAGCAGGATGTTGTTAGCCTACGGTTTCCTAAGAAAGGTGTTTGAGATCTTTGAAAGATATAAAACGCCGATAGACATGATCACTACTTCTGAAGTGGCGGTTTCAGTAACTATAGATTATTTGGATAATCTTGATAAAATTATCGAAGAATTACATGCATTTGGAAGTGTGGAGGTTGATAAGGACCAGTCTATCGTTTGTGTGGTTGGAGATTTTAGCGCAGAGAAACATGGCTATGCTGCACGTGTACTTGACTCGATTAAGCACATACCTGTCAGGATGATTTCTTATGGAGGCAGTAATTACAACATCTCCTTATTAATCAATACCTCTGATAAAACGGAAGCACTGAAGAGTTTGCACGGAAGAATATTTGAGTAACTAATATCTTTTTCTAAGCCAAAGAGCGAAAAGAATTACGATTATGACAAGTACGATGAATAGTTTTATCCTCTTGTCATATTCTTTTTTCCCGATTTTATTATTTCTGTAGTCAATGTAATTACCGAAGTAAATTATCCCTAAAAAAATACCACAAATTATTATAAGATACTTTATCATTATGTTTACCAATATAGATATCACGCCATTATCAAACGCTGAAACTCCTTTTTACTACTATGATCTTTCATTGTTGCAGGAGACTTTAAAAAAGTGTGCTAACGCAGCAAATTTATATAATTTTCATGTGCATTATGCAATGAAAGCTAACTTCAATCAGCGTGTTCTGGAAAAGATTCAAGCGATTGGTTTCGGTGCAGATTGCGTAAGTGGAGGCGAGGTATCTAAAGCTTTGGAAGTAGGGTTTGATAAGGGGAAAATAGTTTTTGCCGGTGTTGGTAAGTCAGACAAGGAGATCAACGGCGCGCTTGACAATGATATTTTTTGTTTTAACGTAGAATCTGTCCAAGAGTTGGAAGTAATTAATGAACTGGCCGGTCTTAAGGGTAAGAGAGCGAGGGTGGCTATCCGGATCAATCCGAATGTCGATGCTTATACCCACCATAACATCACTACAGGTCTTGACGAAAATAAGTTTGGTGTCAACTCATGGGATTTACCTGCCTGTGCGGAAACCTTAAAAAATTCTGCTAACCTCGAGTTCATTGGAATTCATTTCCATATTGGTTCTCAGATCACTAACCTTGATGTCTACAAAAATCTCTGCGTTCGTGTAAATGAATTTGCAGTTTGGTTTGAAGAAAGAGGTTTTACCGTAAAAGTATTGAATGTGGGCGGAGGCTTAGGTATTGATTACCATAATCCAGATCACCAGATTCCTGATTTCGAAGCGTATTTCAAGATATTTAACGATTTTCTGGAGAAACGCCCCAACCAAGAGGTACACTTTGAACTGGGAAGAGCACTTGTGGGTCAATGTTCTTCATTAATTAGCAAGGTTCTTTACGTTAAGAATGGTAAGAAGAAAAACTTTATTATTCTGGATGCGGGAATGACGGAACTCATGCGACCAGCCCTATACCAAGCCTACCACAAAATTCAGAATATCTCCAAATTAACGGATTTAAATGAAGTAAAATACGACGTTGTTGGTCCGATCTGTGAAAGCACAGATTGTTTCGGTAAAGAAGTGGAGCTCCCAGAAACATTTCGTGGCGATCTGATAGCTCTACGAAGCACAGGGGCATATGGAGAAGTAATGGCTTCTCATTACAATCTACGAGACGAGATTAGAGCGGTATATTCCTAAGAATCTTCCATTAATAGTATGGCATTTTAGCTAATCTAGTCACAAGAGAAAATTTGTGTTTGCACCGTAGCTCAGAGGTAACTGGTAGGGAACTCAGCGCATACTCCTTGGGTAAAGTATGATTAGGACTCTTCAAAGAAATCACCCAAGCCGCCTAGGTAGAATTCAGTTAGTCCGGAGGTGAAATCTTCATAATCGCCATCAGGGATATTGGTTTGCACAAATTCAAGCGATGTTCCTTTCTTGTCTTCATGAAGTTTTATGGTCACAATAGACGGCTCATTATCTTCTCCAAAATACCATTGTTGTATTATTTTCTTACCGAACTCGAATTCCAAGTTTTTACCGGTAATGTCTCCATCCCAGAAGGAAAATTCAGTACCTGGTTCTTCAGTGAATTCAACTTCTGCGCCTGTCCACAATTGAATGCTTTGCGCTTTTGTTAAAGCCAGATAAACTTCCTCAGGAGGAGCGGGTAAGTAGTAATATTTCTTAAAGGTTTTCATTAATCAAATCTAGTTATTATTTGAAAGCATTGATGCCTGTTATGTCCATTCCTGTTATTAATAAATGAATATCATGTGTGCCTTCATAGGTTACTACTGATTCCAGGTTCATCATGTGCCTCATGATAGAATAATTTCCCGTGATTCCCATACCGCCAAGCATTTGTCTCGCATTGCGAGCAATCTCGATTGCAACTTCCACACTATTTCTTTTAGCCATGGAGATCTGTTCAACAGATGCTCTATTTTGAGATTTTAAAACACCTAATCTCCAAACTAATAATTGTCCTTTGGTGATCTCTGTGATCATTTCAGCCAGTTTTTTCTGTTGCAACTGAAAGCCGGCAATAGGCCTTCCGAATTGAATCCTTTCTTTGGAATACCTTAAAGCGGTGTCATAGCAATCCATAGCTACACCAAGTGCTCCCCAGGCGATGCCATAACGTGCTTGGTTTAAGCAGCCTAAAGGACCCTTTAGCCCGGTTATATCAGGAAAGATGTTTTCTTTAGGTATCTCGACATTATCAAATACTAACTCACCGGTGGCTGATGCCCTTAAACTCCATTTGCCCTGAGTTTCCGGTGTGCTAAAACCCTTCATGCCCCGCTCCACGATTAGTCCCCTTATTTTTCCTTCCTCATCCTTGGCCCATACCACAGCGATATCTGCAAAAGGAGCGTTGGAGATCCACATCTTTGCGCCATTCAAAAGATAATGTGATCCCATATCTTTAATATTGGTAGTCATGCCCCCTGGATTAGATCCGTGATCAGGTTCCGTTAGTCCGAAACATCCCATTAGCTCGCCGGTAGCAAGCTTAGGAAGGTATTTTTTACGTTGCTGTTCCGTCCCATAGGCATAGATAGGATACATCACCAATGAGCCCTGAACAGATGCTGTAGAACGTATTCCAGAGTCACCACGCTCGATTTCCTGCATAATGATTCCATAGGCGGTGTAATCAAGACCTGCGCCACCATATTCGATAGGGATCGTTGGCCCAAAAGCTCCAATTTCTCCAAGACCTTTTATCAACTGTTTTGGGAATTCTGCACGTTGTGCGAAGTCTTCAATGATCGGGCTGACCTCTTTCTTAACCCAGTCTCTGGTAGTGCTTCGGATCAGCTTATGCTCATCAGTAAGCAATTCATCTAAAAGGTAGTAGTCTGGTGCTTCGTAAGGATCTTTCCTGATAGATTTTTCCATATTCGCGGGATAAGTTAGGTAAAGAAAATATGCTCATTTCAAAGTTAATAATTTAAGGCAATGGCTGGTTATTACCAATCAATAATTTAAATTTGTTGGATGACTGAACCTCAAAACTATCTGCAGACCGTTGCCTTGAAAGATGTTAAATGTTTCGCCTATCACGGCTTTTACGAAGAGGAGCAATTAACTGGTATCTATTTTTCTCTAGATGTGACGGTTACATTCATTCCGGATCAGGAAACAGAAAATCTGGACAAGACAGTCAATTACGAGGTGTTGAATAGTATCATTCTTAATGAAATGATTGTCGCGAAAAAGCTTCTGGAAACTGTTGTTAAAAACATCCTCGATCAAATAATAGCCAAATACAGTTATCTGAAAACCGCAGAAGTTAGCATTAAAAAACTCAACCCGCCTATGCCAGGGCAGGTAGGTCACTCGTTTGTGCAGCTAAGCTATAACGCAGTATAATTCAACCAACATTTACACAACTGATTGCAAGTAATGGAATTCAACAAAATCAATATAAGTATCTTAGATTTAATTAGAGAAGCGATAGGGGCAGATAATGTCTTTACAGATGAGGAATCTTTTCAGAGATATGGTCATGACGAAACCGAGGATCTTAAGTTTTTTCCAGAGGTGGTAGTTAAGCCAGCAGACACCGCATCTATATCGGCTTTGATGAAAATATGCAACGAACATCACGTTCCGGTAACCCCAAGGGGAGGAGGAACTGGATTGAGTGGGGCGGCTTTACCTGTTTTTGGCGGCGTTCTATTGTCGATGGAAAGGTTTAAAGCCCTTATTGAAATTGATATTGACAACCTCCAGGCTACCGTTGAACCCGGAGTAATTACTGAGGAGTTCATTAATGCAGTTGCGGAGAAAGGTCTGTTGTATCCTGTAGATCCCTCTAGTAAAGGATCCTGCTTTATTGGTGGAAATGTAGCGCATGGCTCTGGTGGTCCGAGGGTGGTAAAGTACGGAACAATTAGGGAGTATATTCTTAACCTCGAGGTGGTTTTGCCCACAGGTGAGGTAATTTGGACTGGAGCAAATACACTTAAATACGCATCTGGTTATAATTTGACACAGTTAATGATAGGCTCAGAAGGAACTTTGGGTGTGGTAACCAAGATTGTAACTAAGCTGATTCCAAAGCCTCAGCAAAGCGTGGTAATGTTGGGTTCGTTTACCGAAAACGAAAAAGCTTGTGCTGCCGTTTCAGCAATATTTAGAGCTGGAATTACTCCCTCTGCACTCGAGTTCATGGAAAGAAAAGGAGTGGAATGGGTTATAAAATTCGATGACATTAAGTTTGATCTTAAGAACGATGTTAATGCCTTTCTAATGATTGAATTTGATGGTGATGACCTGGATAACATCTTTAAAGATTGCGAGAAAGTAAATATGGTGCTTGAAGAGTTTGGTTGCATAGATGTATTATTTGCTGATACCGCTCAACAGAAAGAGGAACTTTGGCGGATGAGGCGCACTATGGCAGAATCGATTAAATCAAACTCCGTGTATAAAGAAGAAGATACTGTTGTGCCCAGAGCAGCGCTCCCGAAACTGATTAACGGTATCAAAGAAATTGGTTCAAAGTATGGTTTCGAAAGTGTTTGCTACGGTCATGCAGGTGATGGAAACCTGCATGTTAACATTATTAAGGCAGGAATGAGTGATCAAGACTGGAAGGATAAGCTTAAGGATGGGATTGTGGAGATCTTCGAACTTACCACGCAATTGGGTGGTACAATTTCGGGCGAGCACGGTATTGGACTGGTTCAAAAGGAATTTATGCCTATTAAATATAGTGAGGTAAGTCTAAACCTGATGCGTGGGATAAAGCAGGTGTTTGATCCAAATGGAATCATGAATCCCGGGAAGATATTTTAGTTGCGGCTTAGCTGTTCAAAAATTAACATCTTATTCTTCTCGCTTTCTGGTATGGGTGCAGAGCTTTTGGTTTGATAATCAAAAGCAACGCAGACTGTTTTCCCTTTGCTACAAACAACTTCTACCCCATCTTTTATTTTGACTAGCAGGTATTCCAGATCGAAACTACTGGTTCCTATTCTGGATGTTCTGACATACATGCTTATTCTGTCTTCAATAAATATGGGTTTGATATAATCAATATTGGCTTTCGCTATAACTACACCCGTTTTTTTCCAATCCCATTTAATGGCGTTCGACCAATACTTCGTTCTTGCGATTTCCATGTAAGTAAAGTATACCGCATTGTTAACATGACCCATCATATCAAAATCTGCAAACCTGGTTTCGATCGTTGTTTTAAACACAAAACTGTCCGTTTGATTGGTTATATCTGCCGTTTTGTCGGTATGTTTGGTTTTATTGCGCCAAAAAGTCTTGAAAATCATAGATAAATGGATTGGTATAAGAGTTGAATATGTGGTTGGTATAAACGTACAAATTAAAAGGAAAATATAAAATGACACTAGTAAAATTCAACAACAGAACCAGAAGCAGTGCGCCTTACTTTAACAACGTATTCGACTCATTGTTTAATGAAGCAATAAATAAAAATTTAACGATCAATAAAGTTCCTGGTGTTAATATTTTAGAAACTGAAGGTAACTACAAGATCGAACTTGCCGCCCCAGGGTTGACGAAAGAAGACTTTCAAATCAACCTAAAAAAGGATACCTTATCTGTTTGGGCGGAGAAAAAAGCACATGAGGGAGCCGATAACAAAGAATACTCACGAGTTGAATTCGATTATAGTTCTTTCGCAAGATCGTTTGTGCTTCCTGAAAGCGTAGATGCAGATAATATTTCTGCAGAATATGTAAATGGTATTTTAAACATTACTATTGGCAAAGACGTAGCAAAATCACAAGAAAAAGAGATTAAAGTTTCATAAGTAAGAGTGAGTTTTGGTTTTAAGGTTAGGGTATGTCGTAAGACATGCCCTTTTTTTATTTCAATTTCTTAAATTGGCAGCTCATCTATAAGATTTGTATGATCAAAAGACTGTTGTTGCTATTCGTGTTTGTTTGTTCCTTAACTAATTCCTTTTCTCAAGGTATGTCCAAGGCAGCTGTTGTTGAAACTTCGAAAAAAGCTATCGCAATTGAAACTGAAAACCAAAAGTTGGAACTACAAAAGATCTGGAGTCAGAAGGTTGTAACACAGGGAGCGTTTGAGATGAAGTTTGCGTATCGGATTCTAGGAGAAAAACCAGCCGATGGAAGAAGTCTTTATATTTCACTACACGGCGGTGGTAACACCTCTTCAGCGGCAAACGATCAACAGTGGAAAAACCAGATTAACCTTTATACGCCAAAGGAGGGTGTTTATTTGGCGCCAAGAGCACCTACAAATACCTGGAATCTTTGGCATGAAGATCATATTGATGATATGTTTGCTGAAATAGTGAAGGCTGCTGTCTTGAATGAAGGTGTTAATCCAAATAAAGTTTATTTATTAGGGTATTCTGCCGGGGGCGACGGCTTATTTCAGCTTGCGCCTAGAATGGCTGACTACTGGGCTGCGGCTTCAATGATGGCTGGTCATCCTGGCGATGCCTCGGCACTTAGTCTGAGAAACCTGCCCTTTGCAATTTATATGGGAGGAGCAGATTCCGCCTACAAACGCAACGAACTAGCGAAGGTCTGGGCTGAAAAATTAGATAGTTTACAAACTAAGAATCCTGGAAGTTATGTGCATGACGTGCATATTTATGAGGGGTTGCCGCATTGGATGAGCAGGAGGGATACGAATGCTATCCAATGGATGGCATCTTTTACAAGAAAAGCTCTTCCTTCGAAAGTTGCCTGGCATCAAGACGATCGCCACCATCAACAATTTTACTGGTTGGGAACGCCTCTGCCTGAAACAGGTAAAGAAGCTGTGGTGTCTATAACTAAAAATACAATTACCATTGAGCGTAACGACAACGCTCAACTATATATCTACTTAAATGACCAGCTTCTAAATCTAGATAAGAAGATAAAAGTGGTATTAAATGGAAAAACCGTGTATAACAATAAAGCGGACAGAAAACTTGCCTTGATTCAAACAACTGCTAAACGCTTAGATTTGGATTTGGTGTTTTCTGCCCGCCTGCTTATAAAAGACGGTAAAGTTATAGAACAGTAATCTTAGGTGTAACCCAGGATTTTTAGAACCTGCTTGCTATTTTGTTCTTCTCCAAATACCTCGAAGTTGAAAGTCTCATCGCGGTTGCGGCGAATGATTACGTGTTTCGGACTAGGTAGCAAACAATGGTGTATTCCGCCATATCCACTTAATACCTCCTGATACGCCCCGGTGTTGAAGAAACCAAGGTATTGTACCTTTCTTGTTTTCGGCATGAATACACTGTTCATGTGCGCTTCCTGATTGTAATAATCTTGGCCATCGCAAGTGATACCTCCTAAATTGACACGCTCATATTCTGCATCCCAGTTGTTTATTGGTAACAAGATGTATTTCTGGTTTAAAGCCCAAACATCTGGTAAATTTGTGATGAAAGAACCGTCAAGCATCAACCATTTCTCTCTGTCGTTCTGCTGCTTTCTGCCCAGTACTTTGTAAAGAATACCGGAAGCCTCAGCAACAGTATATTTTCCAAACTCTGTGATGATATCAGGTTCAACAACGTCGTGTTCTGCACAGATTTCTTTGATCCTTTTAACGATCTCATTAACCATATATTCATAGTCGAAATCGAATACTAAAGAGTCTTTGAATGGCATGCCACCACCAATATCGAGCGTATCTAACTCTGGATTGATCTTTTTGAATTTGCAGTATAACGTTACATATTTTTCAAGTTCATTCCAGTAGTATGGTGAATCGGTAATACCAGAGTTGATGAAGAAGTGTAGCAACTTTACCCTAAAGTTTGGATTTGTAGAGATCTTATTGTTATAAAAATCAATGACATCTTCCATACGTATCCCTAATCTGGAGGTATAAAATTGAGAATCAGGCTGTTCCTCTGCAGCAATACGAATCCCAAGATTACATGGAGTATCCATTTCCACCTCATCGTCAAAAAGGTTGAACTCCTCCTTATTATCAAGAACTGGTATGATGTTCTTATATCCATCATGCAACATATCAATGATATACTGCTTGTATTGATAGGTTTTAAAGCCGTTACAAATAACTGTGATGTCTTTCGTTAGAGAACCTTTTTTCTCTAATGCTTCAATCATTGGCATATCGAAGGCTGAAGAGGTTTCCAAGTGGATGCCATTTTTTAAAGCTTCTTCTACGATGTGTTTAAAGTGAGAACTCTTGGTACAATAACAATACTTATAATCACCACGATAATCGTTCTTAATGATTGCGGTTTGAAACAGAAGCTTAGCCTGCTGGATCTTCTTACTGATCATTGGAAGGTAAGTGAAGCGTAATGGAGTACCATAAGTCTCAATCATCTCCATTAAATTAAGATCCTGAAAGTATAATTCGTCGTCTATAACGCTGTATCCTTCCTGAGGAAAACCAACACTTAGATCAAGAAATTCGGAATAGCTTTGCATTTACAGTTATTATAATTTTTGCAAAAATGTAATTTTAAATTGAGAATTGGTCTTTAATGAATAATATTTATTGTTAAACAAATGTACATTTTCAGCGCTCGTTTAAATGTATTTCTGCCAACATACAACGTGCGCTTCCTCCTCCGTGTTTTTCTATATTGTATATAGGAGCGTTTACAATTTTATTATATTTCGCTAAGCGCCCAATCTGTTCTTCTGATAACGAGTTAAATGCTTGTTCAGACATAACTAACAGGAGTTCACCTTTTTTGTTTTCTACCTGGAGCATGTTCCCCGCGAAGTGATTCATCTGGTCGAGGGTGATATCAATAACGTCTTTTTCATTATGTTTCAGTGACACAACTACTTTATCTCTCTCTTTTAAATCAGGAATGGCATTTAAACAGATCACTGCAAATTGATCTGCAATACACATCATCACATTGGTGTGATAGATTGGAAAACCGCTTTGATCAATACCATTAAATAATACGATGCTGTATCCGGTCTGCTCACAAAAGTCCGCTATAACCTTTTCATCGGTTCTAAGTGATCTACAGGCATATGCAATCCTAGCGTTACGGTCTAACACTAAACTTCCGGTACCCTCCAAAAAGCTATTATTAAGTTCATGGGTACTAAGATCCACCAGTTCACTGATGATAAACTTTCTGTTTAATTCTTCGAGGATATCTTTTCGTCGCTCCAATCTTCTATTTTCAGAAAACATCGGATAGAGCACGACCTTTCCATCTTCATGAAAAGAGATCCAGTTATTAGGGAATATGGAATCGGGAGTTTCAGGATCCAATGTGTCACTGATTACCGTTACGTCGATATCGTTTTCGCGAAGTTTGGTTACAAAAGCATCAAACTCCAGAAGTGCCTTTAGCTGAACACCATCATCATTAGTTTTCTGCTGAAATTTATTATTGCTCGCCGTCTCTTGATTGAATTTAAAGTCGACCGGCCTTATCATTAACAAATGACTGGTAGTCTGCATTATATGTCGTCTCTTAGAATAGGTAAACTCATGCAATGGAAACCGCCTCTCGCGCGAGATAATTCAGCAGAAGGCATTAATATTAGTGTATCCTTTATCGTTTCCGCATCCACTGCGCCGTTTTCCAGATCATTAATGAGGTCTTTCACATTAACTACCGCGAATCCGTTGTCCTTGAAAGCTTCAATGGTTTTATCATTCCTATCATAACCCAGAACTACACCTTCTTTTAAGGCGAGCAGGTTACAGGAATCCGTCCATTGTTCTCTTGCATCATATGGGAAGGTGCCATTTCCGCTATAGATGAATTTTGTAGGTTCCTTGCTGTTAAGGTCAGTCTGACTAATATCGTCTAGCAGTGCTTCAATACTTTCGAAGCTTTTAGGAGCCCCGGTGGACTTCTTATTGAATTGTAGAATCTCGATAATTTCCTTATTATCTGGTGCAATTAAAAAGTCAATTGGCTCCAGGGGATTTATCAGGTGATATTTTGAAATGGAACTTAACAGCGTCCATACATTCCGTTTTACCTGAGTAAATATAGTATCGATGTGCATAAAATCACGTTTATTAGGCACCTTCACTACCGTCACCTTTTCTACCACATCGTTTTCAAACAGTAACCTGATTGCTTCATTGGCGCCGTATGCAGAAGTTCTCTCGCTGCAACCAATCAAAACATGATTTTTACTAACCGTCATCACATCGCCACCCTCCAAAGTTGTACGGTGTTCATCTTCTTCACCGGGTCTAAGAAAGTGCTGAATTGGATCAGGAATTTCTAATACATGGTCCTTGTATTCATTAAAAATATTATGGTTAAAAAATATGTACCTCATAAGCAGTGTTTCTCTGCTTCGAGCTTTTTTTGCAGGCTTATTTAAAAGGATGTAATTATTAATGGTGATTCCAACATCCCTTGTAAAGATTAGATTGGGAATGGGGGCAAAGATCATCAAGTCATTTTCCAGACTCCCTGAAATGAAGATCTTTGCCAATACCTTCGTGTCAGTTTCCAGCATCTGTAGTTGCAATTTATAGGTACAACCTTCAATGGCACACACTGCTGCCACTAATTTTTTCTTTGTTGAAGCATCTTCCAGTATATCTGAAAGTAGATTTTGAATCTCAATAACGGCGCGAGAATTATGAAAATCGGGATGATTGGGCTTAAAAAATGATCGGTTGGAAGTATCAGCATCAATAACGGCCAATTTGCCTTTGATTTTTTCGGGATCTAAAAAGTACATGAGCAGCTTTACATAGTAATCGTACTCATCTTTTCTTATGGTGTCCAAGTGGACAATATCCTCAAAAAGCCAATCCTGAGCTTTTGAGGGCACAACTTTACCGAGGCCGCTATCGGGACTATGGATTAGAAGCTTCCGCAGACGGCCAATTTCAGTGCTTACATTTACTTTAAAGGTCTCAGTTTTATCCGTCATATGTCGATTGTCCAATTACAAAGCTATCTATTTTTTAGAATATAATATTCGCTCATTGTGTCGAATTTGGTTATTTTTGACCATGAATTTTATCATTACAGCTGCACTCAATGGCGTTAAACAACTTTACAATGAAGACGTTGCCGAGAGTGTAATTAACATACAAGATACCCGTAAAGAATTTGAAGGACAGGCCACTATTGTCGTATTCCCACTTATTAAATTTTCAAAAAAATCACCAGAAGCTACCGCAAATGATCTGGGATCCTATCTTGTTGAGCATGTAGAAGAGGTGATCGCATTCAATGTCGTAAAAGGCTTTTTGAATCTGAGTATAGTAGATTCTTACTGGTTTGACTTGATGAACAGTCAGCTACTTGATCCCTCATTTGGAACATTCAAACCGAATGGCAAAAAGGTGATGGTAGAATATTCTTCGCCAAACACCAACAAACCTCTGCACCTCGGTCACGTTCGAAACAATCTTTTGGGTTATTCTGTTGCAGAACTTCTAAAAGCTAGTGGATATGATGTCTACAAAGTTAATCTGGTTAATGACAGAGGAATCCATATTTGCAAATCTATGTTGGCATGGCAGAAATGGGGAAATGGAGAGACGCCGGAAAGCACTGGGTTGAAGGGCGACCATCTTGTCGGCAAGTACTATGTGATCTTCGATAAAGAGTATAAAAAGGAAATTGAGTCGTTAAAAATTGCAGGCGAAACAGAAGAAGAGGCAAAGAAGAATGCGCCATTAATTAAGGAGGCGCAAAAGATGTTGCTCGATTGGGAAGCAGGCGATGCTGAGGTTATTTCGCTTTGGGAGAAGATGAATGGTTGGGTATACAAAGGTTTTGATGTTACCTACAAGAACCTTGGTGTCGACTTCGATAAATATTACTATGAAAGCAATACCTATCTGTTAGGTAAGGGGATTGTTGATGAAGGTCTGGAGAAAGGAGTATTCTTCAAAAAACCTGATGGGTCGGTTTGGATCGATCTTACCAATGATGGCTTAGATCAAAAACTGGTTTTGCGTGCAGATGGAACTTCAGTATACATTACCCAGGATTTGGGAACTGCTCAGATGAAATATGATGATTTCAATATGGATGAGTCGTTATATGTTGTTGGAAATGAACAAGACTACCACTTCAAGGTTTTGTTCTTAATACTGGATAAATTAGGTAAAAGCTGGGCTAAAGGCTTACACCATTTGTCTTACGGCATGGTAGATCTACCAAGTGGTAAAATGAAGTCTAGGGAAGGGACCGTAGTTGATGCGGACGATTTAATATCAGAAATGGTATCAACTGCTAGACAAAAAACGGAAGCATTAGGTAAGGTCAATAACTTATCAGAAGATGAGAAAGATAGTTTATACTATCAGATTGGGATGGGAGCGCTAAAGTATTTCTTGCTTAAAGTAGAACCTAAAAAAAGATTGCTGTTCGATCCTGCAGAGTCAATTGATTTTCAAGGAAATACAGGTCCGTTCATTCAGTACACGCACGCAAGGATTAAATCGTTGTTAGCTAAAGCTTCCTATGTAACGGCTAAAACTTCAAATGACATGGCGCTTTCAGAGACTGAATCTGACATGATCATTTTATTGTCTAAATATCCAATTGAAATAGAAGGAGCTGCTAAGGCATATAGTCCGGCAACATTGTCAAACTATCTATATGAAATAGCGAAATTGTTTAATAAATTCTATCATGAGGCACCACCAATTTTTAAAGAAGAAGATGCAGAGCTAAAGCAATTTAGATTAAATATTAGTGCTGTAACGGCAGACCTTTTAAAAAGAGGAATGCATATTCTTGGAATTACTGTCCCAGAAAGAATGTAGTTACTTTTGTTTGGTATGTTCAGTTCCAGCTTTAGTTTCCACAATTGATTTTCTGCGGAAAATAGGGAATGTCATTGGGCTTTTGGATGGTCTTTCATCTCCAAGTAAAACACCCCATTGTTTGAAGGTTTCTGTACGATCGAAGATTACTTTCAATACGGCTATGATTGGCATAGACAGAAACATTCCGGATATTCCCGCAATACTTCCTCCTATTATTACGCCAAGAATGGCAAATAATGCATTTATTTTAACTTTGGATCCTACTATTCGAGGCATTAAGATATTGTTATCTAGAAATTGAACAACTGCGATTACAATTAATACTGTTAATACCGGGCCCATTTCAGTCGAAGAGGTAAGGGTAAGTAGTACACCAATAATATTTCCAATTAATGCACCTACATATGGAATAAGGTTCAGCACAGCGAAAATTACACCGATTAGGAGGGCATGCTTTATATCCAGAAAGAATAAAATGCCCCCTAATAAAATGGTCATATAAGTTACCTGAATCAATAAGCCTAAAAGGTAGTTTTTTATAATAGCCTCAGTTTCATAGATCGCATCTTTAACTCGGGCATGGTGTTCTTTCTTAAACCACATGAAAATGAATCTCAGCAAGATGTCCTTATAAAAAAGCATTAAGTAAATGTAAATAGGCAATAAGCCTACAAAAACAAAAAGTGAACTTAGCGTTACTGCCGCGCCACTTGCTGCCTTACCAGCCATACCTAGAAGGTCATTGCTTTTATCGTTTATAAACTTAACCTGCTCAGTAGTAGAGTAAGAACTGATTCTACCTATCCATTTGCTTAAAGAGGTTAAGTGAGTGCTCACATTGCTTTTAATCTGAGGAAAGTCGCTAACCAGCAAAGCAATTTGAGAAGAAAAGAACCAGACTATTAGACCAAGAAAAATTGACATCGCTAATATTGGGATGATAATTGCCGCAACTTCCGGGAACTTTATTCTTATAAAGAATCTGAAGACTGGCAACAGCAGAATACTGATGAAGAAAGCCATGACCACAGGCATTATAATTTGGTTTCCGATAACCAGAACTGCAATAACTAGAACTAAACCAAGCAATTCAATTGACCTTCGGACGGTTAGGGGCATGTCTTTCATTAGTAATTTGTTGTTTTTTCAATTTTTTAACATTGAAAGGTATCAAATGTTTGGCTAGTTTTGTCTTTTATAAAAGCTAAAAATCTGGTGATGACGTCAAATGATACTATAGTTGCTTTATCTACTCCGCCAGGAATCGGTGCGATAGGAGTGATACGTTTATCCGGGAAGGATGCCATAACTATTACTAACAATGTGTTTTCTGGAAGGGACTTGCTAAAACAAGCCTCACACACCATACATTTTGGTACAATTAAGGATGGTGATCAAGTAATTGATGAGGTTTTGGTGAGTTTATTTGTTGAACCGAAATCATATACAAAGGAAAATGTTGTTGAGATTTCTTGTCACGGATCCAATTACATTATTCAGCAGATTATCTCCCTGTTGATTAAAAAAGGGGCTAGTGCGGCTAAGCCGGGCGAATTTACACTACGGGCGTTTTTAAATGGATCATTAGATCTTTCACAAGCGGAGGCCGTAGCAGATTTGATCTCTTCAGATTCGGCGGCTGCGCATCAGGTAGCAATGAATCAATTAAGAGGCGGTTTTAGTACGGAGTTGAACATTCTAAGAGATCAATTGATCCATTTTGCTTCGATGATTGAACTGGAACTTGATTTTGCCGAAGAGGATGTAGAGTTTGCGAACCGCGATCAACTTCAAGATCTGATCTCCAAGATCAATTTAGTGATCAATAAGCTGATTCGATCCTTCGAACTTGGCAACGTAATTAAATCGGGCATCAACACCGTAATTGCCGGTCGCCCAAATGCTGGTAAATCCACTTTGCTGAACGCGTTACTCAACGACGATAGAGCGATTGTTAGTGAGATACCAGGGACAACGAGGGATACTATTGAAGAAGTCTTAAATATCGGAGGTATTAACTTTAGATTAATAGATACGGCGGGAATCCGTGAAGCAACTGATGCGATAGAGGCGATAGGCGTGGAGAAAACAATGCAAAAGATCAATCAATCTGCACTGTTAGTTTATTTATTTGACGTAGTTAACCTGTCCGTTTCCGAAATCAGGGAGGATATAGAAAGGTTGTACAAACCAGGAATAACGATGCTGGCAATTGCAAATAAGATAGATTTATCTTACAATGATCGATTGAAAGAGTTGCAATTACCCTCAGATATTAAATTCATGGCGATCTCGGCCAAAGAAAACCACCAGATTGAAGAACTGAAACAGTTGATCTACGAATCTGCAGTAGGCGATAAGCTTTCTGATAACCATACCATGGTAACGAACATCAGGCACGTTGAGGCGCTGCAAAAAACTAGAACAGCGTTAGATAGCGTGATGAACGGATTAGATAACCCAGTTACTTCAGATTTCTTGGCGATGGATATTAAGCAGGCGCTGTACTATCTAGGTGAGATTACCGGCCAGGTCACTACAGATGATTTACTGGATAATATCTTTAGTAAGTTTTGTATCGGGAAGTAACTTGTATTTCTTATGTTTTCATTTGATTTCATATGTATTGTGACAGGTTTTTTGGAACCCAGCAGATTTAAACTGTAAACATTTTTGTTTACATTTGTGTATGTTTCAAAAGCTATCTATATTAAAAGGGCTTCATCCCGGTTTCTTTATTGAGCATGAGCTAAAGAAAAGGAAACTATCTAAAAGGCAATTTGCAATTTCTTTGCATGAGTATCCACAAACCATTGGTGCAATAACTAAAGGCAATAGAGCTATGAATATAAATTTATCTTTAAGAATTGAAAAAGCATTAGGATTGGAAGAGGGTTTTTTAATGACACTTCAAGCTTTTTATGACATTAAAAAGGAAAAAGAAATCCAAAAAATTGTAACAACTCCAGATTTAAAGCTAATTCGTCCGCTATTGTTTTGGGATATCAAAATGGATAATATTGATTGGGACTTACATAAAGAATTTGTTATCGAACGGATTTTCCAAAGGGGAAACGAAGAAGAAAAAGAAGAAATAACAAGATTCTACGGGGAACAGATCGTAAAGGATATTGTTTCAAAACAACCAAACAGTAAGTACCTTAAACATAATTAAGCAAGAATATTTATGCTTTATTGGAATACTGTAACTGACACCTTGAGAGATGCATTATTGTTGTTAATGAGTAAGCGTTCGGCCGTTCACCTCTTTCCCCGGGTATCTTGATTAGGTAGCTTTGCTTTATTAAAACATAGCAAAATGAGAAGAAATAGCACAGTGCAT